>Ga0041059_1000051_pt1 | contig 55327 bp, 40 predicted proteins | sample AraColnosormetaG_FD_56232 | JGI IMG/M metagenome (GOLD analysis project Ga0041059, IMG submission 56232) | Arabidopsis roots microbial communities from North Carolina, USA - Col MF nosort | ecosystem: Host-associated > Plants > Roots > Unclassified | place: USA: North Carolina | collected...
TGAAACAAAGGTGGAAAGAAACTGCTTTCTCTATCTCATGTCTGTTTTAAGGTTTCTTCGGTCACTTAAGAGACAAAAGGCATTGTTTTGATCACTCTTTGAATCACTCTTATTTTTGAATTAGAGCAATACCTAAAGATCCATCTTCTTATAACCATCATACATGACCGCCATATGATTAACACAAGCCATTGCAACTTTTAACCACTCTTCGAACATAGTTAGTAAAAACAAGAAAAGAAAAAAACACTATATTTAATTGAGGTTCAATCAAGACTAAACCAAATGATTTACACCACTCATAGTCTCAGTGTGGTTGAGAGCACAATCGAGACATTATTCTTCTCAGAAAGTGTTGGAACAAACTTATTGTTTTTGTTCGGTTTATGTTTGTCTTATGTTTCAATGTTATGATTCAATGTTATGATTGATCTTTTTATTACATTATGCTCAAGTAAAATATTAACAAATTTTCTTTTTAATTTTTTTTTTTTTGTTTTAGAAACCCACTTAAAGATTCTACCAATGAACCATAAAATTTTCAAAAACTCTAAAAAATCTCTAAACTACAAAACTATCAAAATTTATTAATAAAAAATGTATAGAAACTTTACTTAGAAACTAATCACTGTGGTTGCTCTTACATTTTAAGATGAGTAGTAACTTATTTGATTATGACATACGTAGTTTGATTTCTCTAATTGCTAATTTTAAAATTACTTTTGTAGTATATGCAAAGTATTATACTATTATTTAAACTTGATTTCTATTTTTTCTAATTCGAATTCGTCAAGCTTTACTACATGAATTGAAAAACCTATTCACATGCACCATTTTTTACTTTCCATTTTCAATTTGACGTATTCTTTTACAACAATTCTTTATTATTTTTGTAGTGTTTATGCATGGAACATAAAATGATTTCACGTAATATTGGTGCAATATTTTAACACTTAAGTTAATCAAATATATTATATACCATGTGATTCGGTCGTAAAACAAGAAAAAATATATGAAAACACAAAGGAAAATAATTTGCATAACGTCCAGTATAAAAAAGATGGTTCGACAATATATTTTGGTTCTAACGTTTATTTCTCAAAACTCAAAATTCAAAAATCTTAAGATCGAAAAATTCGAACCGAGTATATTAATGTATGAGAGTAATTGGTTTACTTAAACCAGATAATTAAGATTGAATTGATGTAAACCGAGGTCAAAGCCTCCATATATATAAGTGAGAGTTACTGAGAAGTGAGAAATAAGCAAATCAGTTCTTCATTTCTCCTTCTTCATATAAAATCCTCTCAGGTATCAGAGCAATTTGCTCCATTGCGTTGCTGATTTCTTCAATTGATCGTATGTTTTCTCCGATGACGAAGAAACAATCCAAGCTCAGGATTTACAATCAGAAAATGTTTCACCTCGCGCTAGTAGATCTCCTTCAACTCGAGAGATTCCGCGTCATGATTCTTCCCCGATTGATACCAATCGTGTTTCTTCTGGATCTAACGATTGTATCTCTGTCCCGACCACCCGAGAATTGCTCCGATTTGCTTTAGCGATGCAATTTCGCTTGTTTGGTATGTCTGAAGTTCCCGAACTCTCTTTCAGTCTCTCTAAGCATTTAGCTTCTGGATATCTCTATGTTGATGATGTTTGTTGCAATATGGAGATTTTCGAAATGTTAATGTATTCGTAGAGAGATGGAGATTTGGTTAGAAAAACTTAAATTTCAAAGAAGCTTCTAGTGATGAACTTTCTTTAGCCATCTAATTTAATATACATCAATAAATAAACAATGTATGAGTGGAAACCACCTGGAAATTTTGTAAGGGCATGTAAAGTTTTTGGTCAAATTTTGGAGTCAATGATCTCTATTTAATTCCCTGCAGTGATCAAGAGTTTGATACAAATGATTTTATTGGTTTCTTCTTTTGATCCACTTCCATGGCTTCTTCTTCTTCTCGCAGCTGGACATACGATGTTTTCCCGAGTTTCAGTGGGGAAGATGTCCGTAAATCATTCCTCAGCCACCTTCTCAAGAAGCTTCATCGCAAATCAATCAATACATTCATAGACAACAACATCGAGAGAAGCCACGCGATCGCCCCTGACCTTTTATCCGCGATAAATAACTCGATGATCTCAATCGTGGTATTCTCTAAGAAGTATGCTTCTTCCACCTGGTGCTTGAATGAATTGGTGGAGATCCACAAGTGTTATAAGGAGTTGACTCAAATTGTCATTCCGATTTTCTACGAAGTTGATCCTTCTGATGTTAGAAAGCAAACCAGAGAGTTTGGCGAGTTCTTTAAAGTGACCTGCGTGGGGAAAACAGAAGATGTGAAGCAACAATGGATAGAAGCTCTTGAAGAGGTAGCAAGTATAGCCGGACATGATTCTAAGAATTGGTATGTGTGTTTGGTTTATTTCTTTGCATAGGCTCTAATTTTGGTTTTAGTGATGTTCATTGTTTTCTTATGAGTATCTATTGACTTTAGGCCTAACGAAGCAAACATGATTGAACATATCGCCAAAGATGTGTTAAATAAACTTATTGCAACATCATCATCGAATTGTTTTGGAGATCTTGTCGGGATCGAAGCTCATTTAAAGGCAGTGAAGTCAATCTTGTGCTTGGAATCTGAGGAAGCAAGAATGGTAGGGATTTTGGGGCCTTCAGGCATTGGTAAGACTACCATAGCTAGAATTTTATACAGTAAGCTCTCTAGCCAATTCGACTATCACGTTTTTGGTTCTTTTAAGAGAACCAACCAGGACAACTATGGCATGAAGTTGAGTTGGGAAGAGCAGTTTCTGTCAGAAATTCTAGATCAAAAGGACCTAAAGATAAGCCAATTAGGTGTGGTGAAACAGAGGCTAAAGCATAAGAAAGTACTTATCGTTCTTGATGATGTGGATAATCTAGAGCTATTAAAGACTTTAGTGGGACAAACCGGGTGGTTTGGACCTGGAAGCAGAATTATCGTGACCACTCAAGATAGGATCCTTCTCAAGTCTCACAAGATTGATCATATTTATGAGGTGGGGTACCCATCGAGAAAATTGGCTCTTCGGATTTTATGTCGATCTGCTTTCGACAGAAACTCCCCACCTGATGGTTTCATGCAGCTTGCAAATGAAGTTACAGAGCTTGTTGGTAATCTTCCTTTGGCTCTCAATATCATGGGTTCGTCTTTGAAAGGGAGGGACAAGGAAGAGTGGATAGAGATGATGCCTAGTCTCCGAAATAGTTTGGTGGATGGAGAAATTCTGAAAACATTAAGAGTCAGCTATGATCGATTACATGGGAATTATCAAGAAATATTCCTTTATATTGCGTGTTTACTAAATTGCTGTGGAGTCGAATACATTATAAGCATGCTTGGAGATAATGCTATCATTGGGTTGAAAATACTGGCTGAGAAGTCCCTCATACATATATCACCACTGGACAAAACTGTAGAGATGCACAGTTTGCTACAAAAGTTGGGTAGAAAGATTGTTCGTGATGAATCCTTTGGAAATCCTGGAAAACGCCGGTTCTTGTTGGATGCTGAGGATATTTGTGATGTATTTACCGATAATACCGTAAGTTCTTACATAATCTTTTCTTCACTGACTCTATTGACATCTAAGCAAGTCACTATTAAAAATTTGTTTTGATTGTTAAGAGAATGATTTTATATAGTGGGGATTATATTTCAGGGCACAGAAACTGTACTAGGTATATCTCTTAACACATTGGAAATCAACGGGACATTGTCTGTAGATGATAAATCATTCCAAGGTATGCATAATCTCCAATTTCTTAAAGTTTTCGAGAATTGGCGGCGGGGGAGTGGTGAAGGCATATTGTCTTTACCTCAAGGCCTCAATTCTTTGCCCCGAAAACTCAGACTACTACACTGGTATAAATTCCCGTTGAGGTGTATGCCTTCTAACTTCAAGGCCGAGTATCTGGTTAACCTAGAAATGGCGTATAGCCAGCTTGAGAGGTTGTGGGAAGGAACTCAGGTAATACTATTAAGTAAGATTTTCTTCATTACTTAACTATTGTCCATTTTAAAAGAAAATCTTGCTCTTCTTTCTTCACTTCGATTGATAAATATGGAGTAAACAAAATGCTTTTACTTATTGAATATATGCATTATTTTTTTCATGTTCTGTTTTCAGCAACTTGGAAGTCTCAAGAAGATGGATCTGTCCAAGTCCGAAAATTTGAAAGAAATTCCAGATCTTTCTTACGCCGTAAATCTAGAGGAAATGGATCTTTGCAGTTGTAAATCTTTGGTAACACTTCCTTCCTCAGTTCGAAATCTTGATAAACTTAGGGTGTTAAGAATGAGTAGCTGCTCAAATGTCGAAGTTCTTCCAACTGATCTCAACTTGGAATCTCTCGATCTCCTTAATCTTGAAGATTGCTCACAGTTGAGAAGTTTTCCTCAGATTTCAAGGAACATTTCAATTCTTAATCTAAGTGGAACTGCAATAGACGAAGAAAGTTCTTTATGGATAGAGAATATGTCTAGGCTCACTCATCTCCGCTGGGACTTTTGTCCACTGAAAAGTCTGCCTTCTAACTTTCGTCAAGAACATCTCGTTTCTTTACATATGACACATAGCAAGCTTGAGAAGTTATGGGAAGGAGCCCAGGTACTTATTCCATTTTATATTTTGGTCTTCCTTCGCTTTGCTTTTACATTTTGTTGATTTAGCTTGCATACATGCATCTCTTTGAAGAAGTTTAATTAACGTCATGCTATAAGTATAACTGTATAATTTGATTTGTCAATCTATTGTTTAATCCAAACAGCTCTTTTTGGTAATAACTAATAAGTCATCATTTAGATAAAATAAAACATCATTTTCTTAGATAATTATGGCTGGCTCATTGGACTCATGGGTGCCTATTTTCTTGTTTATTTTATTTGTATTTCAGCCTTTTGGAAATCTCGTGAATATTGATCTTTCGCTATCTGAAAAGCTGAAAGAATTTCCAAATCTTTCAAAGGTCACCAATCTCGATACGTTGGATCTTTATGGTTGCAAAAGTTTGGTGACAGTTCCCTCCTCAATTCAGAGTCTCAGTAAGCTGACGGAATTGAACATGAGAAGATGCACAGGTCTCGAGGCTCTTCCTACGGATGTGAACTTGGAATCTCTTCATACTCTAGATCTCAGTGGGTGCTCAAAGTTGACAACTTTTCCTAAGATTTCAAGAAACATTGAACGTCTCCTTCTGGACGACACTGCGATTGAAGAAGTTCCTTCGTGGATTGATGATTTCTTTGAGCTCACTACACTCAGTATGAAAGGTTGCAAGAGGTTAAGAAACATCTCTACAAGCATTTGTGAATTGAAATGTATTGAGGTGGCAAACTTCTCTGACTGTGAAAGACTCACAGAATTTGATGATGCAAGTATGGTAAGAAGAATCTTACGCACCATTGATGATCTGATAGCACTGTACGAGGAGGCTTCATTTCTTCATGCAATATTTGTACTGTGCAGAAAACTCGTATCAATATGTGCAATGGTTTTTAAATATCCCCAAGCTCTCTCTTACTTCTTCAACAGTCCAGAGGCTGATCTCATTTTCGCTAACTGCTCCAGTTTGGATCGAGATGCGGAGACACTCATCCTAGAATCAAATCACGGGTGCGCGGTCTTACCAGGTGGAAAAGTGCCTAACTGTTTCATGAATCAAGCTTGTGGAAGTTCCGTATCTATTCCTTTACATGAGAGCTATTATTCTGAAGAATTTCTTGGCTTTAAGGCTTGCATTGTGCTTGAAACTCCGCCTGACCTGAATTTTAAACAATCGTGGATTTGGGTACGCTGCTATTTCAGAGACAAATGTGTCGAGCATAGTGTCCAGTTTTCCTGGGACTCGAATAAGATGGATCACCTGCTTATGATCAACTTTCGGCTCCCTACAAAAGAAATAATTGGATGTCCATCTCAATTGGACACCGATGACTTGATGTTTTTTTTTTACCACCATATGTATTATGCTTGTAATTCCTACGTAAATCCTTCTCCATGCTCAGTCCAAAGGATAAAAGGATGTGGTATAAAATTTTGGGATGTCTCTCCCAGAGTTCTATCTCAAAGTGAGCTTGATACTTACTTCTCCTGGCCAGGTAACTTCTAACATTTTACAACTGTAATTTTATCCTAATTCATAATGGACTAGAACATGACTAAGATTAGACCAAGACTAAAGTGATAAATGACTATCAATTTCATAGTTTTTCATGCCAACCAGTTTCTTCTTCTTCTTGCAGTTAAAGGTGAAGGTGAAGCTGAAGGTGAAAGTGAAGGTGAAAGCGAAGACGAACAAGAAGAAGACGAAGATGAAGATGCATATTTGGAGATTGAGGATGACTCGAGCTTGTCGTCGTTTGTAGGTATTGAGAACATCTTACAGCTCTAGTTTTCTACTGATTTAGGATCAACTTGGGATTAGACCATGAATATAGACTATAGTCTCTAACGGTGACACCTTCATGATTTTCACAGGTGGAGGAGAATATTGGTGAATCTTTTCTAAATACAAACACCTTAGTTCGGTGACTCTTTGAGTTTGATGGTGAACTTTGAGGCTATAATTGGCTCAGGCAAGAGTTCTTCTACTGGATTCAATAAAAACCATCATCTTTTGGATTTAATAGCTTAGCTTCTCTATTTTTGGTCTCAAAAACTAAAGTACAATAACGTGTATATACTTAATAATGAACCACACTTACCGTATTATTGATTTCGATCGATCAGTTACATTCACAGATGAAACATGTTGCGGTAGATTACCATTTCATAAATCATACAGGATCAAGTTCAAAACAGCAAGTTACTGAATCCACATCGTACTCGTCACACGTTGCACTCTTAGTGCTTTCGGCAGACCACACGAGCTACAAGAGCCAGGCAGTCCTTTTATCCATAACCAAAACAAATATGTGAAGAATTTTTGTACCATCTCTATCCAATACTATCTTAAAAAACAATGTGTAAACAAACAAACAAAAATTATGTTAGCGTTCGTCTAGAAGATTATAAACAAAAATTATGATTATAAAGATTCTTTCATCTAAAAGAGTAACTAATCTAATAGAACTCTTATGTTTGCTTTAAGTTACATTGTACGTAAAAAAAGAGAGACCTACAAGTGTGTGTATTGTGTAATGAATATACTTTAGAAATCCTTAAATCAACTAATCCGTGGTATGAATAAATGATCTTGTACGTATATATAAATATATCTTTTGCTCCTAGATCAAGATGATGGTGAACTTTGTCTGCCTTCAAAATCTCTCCTAATAATCTCCAGAACCATCTCGTTCCATGTGTCCACTGGCCCTGGCATGCACCAATGCAAACAGTCTTGTGGAGGAGGCTGACCGTCTGGTCCACGTTTTGTGATCTTTTTCGGGTCAGGACTCCTGTATGGACCAGGATGACCGTCGTGGCGATACCCGAAAGCCTCAGTGATATCCATTAGCTTCAGCTTCTTCGATCTATTCCCGAGCTTATCATCCGCGACAGCACGGTGAAACCCTGTTGCTTGCTTCTCGTGCATTATCTCTGTGAACCCGTTTGTAACTAAATTCCCAGGAGGAAGCGGCTCTACTTTACCTGTGCATGATCCACCAGTGTTCCACGCACCGCCTTCATAATGATCAGGCGACCAAGTACGTAAGATGGTCAGACCCGTGTAGTTTGGGTGTTTAGCCATTGCCTTTATGATTGTTTCTACAGAGATCCCAAATGCTTCGACGTTGTTAATCTTTTCGGGTTTTGATTTGTCTGGCCACCATAACTGGCCTCCCACAATCTGGTCATTTAAAATATAGACAGACTGTTTTGCAAACCAGTGACCTGATGAAAGTACAACCACATCGAAATTCGGAAGAGCTTCAATTATGCGCTCATCGGGTTGGTCAAGCTTGAGTTTAGTTACACCATCTGTAGCAAAACCAAACGGTTCATTGAACTGATGGACCAGCCAAGATGACCACATCCGAGCTATCATCACCGATGATGACCTGAAATACCATCTCTGCATCTTCCTGTTCCCACGGTTAACCGGAGTTTCTACCTGAAAACAACAACATCATTCAAAAGTTTAATCATACAGACAAAACAAACTCTTGGAAAAAGAAAGAAGCTCTATATAGTGACACAAAGTATAAGAAAACACTTGCCTGCCAAAGAAGACACATCATGGACTCCATCTGATTACGAGCTACTGAATCGCCTATAAAAGCTAGTGTCTTGCCTCTCATTAGCTCAAGAAATTTCTTAGCATCAAAACGCGGAAGATCACACTGAGACGGTTTCCATCTCCAGTTTTCATACCCCTTGTCAGGTCTTCCATTGCCCTGACAGTTTTGCATCTGTGTCAAAAGAGGACAAGAGTTGTTTGTATACAACGGTCCCATCGGATCATAAAACCAGTTACCATGATATAAATCACATTCTGCAAAATGGTCAAAGCAAATCAGAAAAGCTTCAGTAAGAAAAGTGATAAACACAATTTCAAAAAAATCCTGAGAGAAGACATGAAGGAGACATAATTGTCAAAAGGTAGTTATATTTTACCAAATCAGATAACTATTAGTATAAAGGAGGTACCTAACTATATAGTCCAAAGGTCATTAAGATTCCAGATTAAGGACTTAAGAGTTAAATGCATCATTAATTAGTAGCATTGGTTTTTTGTCTCAGTGATCCTTCAAGAGTAATTAAGTCAAATCATCATTAAATAGCTACTTAACTTACTCCACATAAATTTGCACACTAATCTACAACAATTAGAGAAACTTAAGCAATCACTTAACAGTACCTGTTTCTACATGATCTTGTGTAGCTTCTTCATCAATGGAAACATTTGAAGACTTCCCTGAGTTTGTTTCTTCACCTAATCTAACATCATTCGAATCATGAGATCCCTTGGGAAGCACTTTATCATCACTATCTTGTGTCAATACTGGTGGTGACTCTGAGCTAGAAACAGGAGATGGGTTACGATCAGGATCATGGATACTATGGTGAAACTGGACGTTTTGAGTGGTCTCTGTTCTGTAGAAATAGTCAGTAACAGAGGAACCAATGGGATACGTGAAAAGAAGCAGAGAAGCGAAGATGACGAAAGAAGTTAATCCACCAATAGCAAATGCAATTGAAGAAACTTTTCGAGGAAACAACAACACAGTCGTCTTTGAATTTGAAACTCGTGGAGAAGCCAAAGTCATGATTTTTCTGCACAAAACCTATAAAAAAAAACAGAGCAATCATTCATTGATGGATTACATATCTAACTGGGTTCCGCTAAATCACAATAAAGTTTCGATTTTTACAATTTGTTTACTAATCTCTATTAGGTGAAAAAAGGAATCAATAAGAGAAAAACTTACATTTAGAATTGAAAACGAGACAAGGACGATCGAAGAAGCTTTTGCTTTGGAGAGGAATAAATAAATCGACAAGATCTGGGAGTTTGAGAGAGAAGCGTGGAAGGAAGAACAATGTTATGAATTGTTAAAGTCAAACTTATTTTAGTCAAAAAAAAAAAAAACTAAACAATTTAGGAGTTTTTTATTTTTCTTCTTTTGAAGTTATTTTTGATTTGGTTATTGTGTATGATATTATAATTCATATAATTATTACGGTTATATTTCATAATTAGTTTAATCGTGTATGTTCAACTTTTTTAATTGAACTAGATTATTAGTTAAACTAAATCGAATTACGATTGGTTAGACTGTTAGATTTTTATTAAATCAAATTTAACTTGAAAATAAATCAAAATCTTCACTCTTCATTTTGATTAAACTAAACAAAAAATAAACTAAACAATTTAGGAGTTTTTTCTTTTTTCTTTTTTGAAGTTTTTTATTGATTTGGTCATTTTGCATGATATTATAATTATTACGGTTATATTTCATAATTAGTTTAATCGTGTATGTCCAACTTTTTTAATTGAACTAGATTATTAGTTAAACTAAACCGAACTACATTTGGTTAGACTATTAGATTTTTATTATATCAAACTTAACTTGAAAATAAATCAAAATCCTCACTCTCGATTAACAATAAACGTTTTCCCTTTCTTCCCCTTCTTGCGCTTGTTCTTTTCAAGCTTCTTCTCCTTCATCAACTTTTCAATAAACTCATCGTTCTTTTTCTCAAACTCTCTCAGAAGTTTCTTAAGTTGCTGCTTGTCGTTTGCCAGTTTCCTTAAATCTGCAGTAGTTAGTTTGATTTTACTTCCAAACTTGATTCACAGAGAAATAAGCTTCCTTATGTCATTCTCCACGTCATCCTCCTCCTCCTCTTTCTTCTTGTCCTTCTTCTTCTCCTTGAGATCCCAGATAATGCCAACTTCTTCTTCAAGGATTTTTGTATCAAAGTAGTCATTTTCGTTACCAGGTGCAGAAACAGTCCACTTGGAGTAGTTGATAAGGTCACGTTCAAGGTTAAAGTGATGAATGGCATATGTGTATGCAACAGACACAGATCCATCCTTTTCCCATGAGACATGAGCCTCTTCTTTCTCCTTCTCCACAAGAACCTTTTCAACTCCCTCTTCTTTCCCTTGAGCTTCAAGTCCCTCTTTCCTCTCCTGAACCACACGTTGAACTCCTTTGGCCACTAAAGGATGCCAAAAATCCTCGAAAAGGAATCGAGGCTTTGGAGCCTAAGAGAGTATCTCTTTGTGAATAGTTTTAACAAGCACAGTGTAAAAATTTTCTTCCTTGACATTTTTTCTTCTGGTAATGAGAAATAAGATAAAAATTTGGAGAAAAAGAGGATGAAGCAGAAGAAGAAGTATGTAAAAAGAGTAGTTATAGGTGGTTAAACTTAAAGCTATCATTGTTGTCGTCTTGTATGGGGGAGGAACACTCAAAATCGTTTCACAGAGACTTGCAGGAGGTTTCTTATTTTATGAGGACAAGAGGTGAGAAGTAGAGGAAGCCCAAAGTTGGTTATTTTCCTTTTCAAGATTTTTCAACAATTAATAAGAAATATTATATGAACGTATCTTTAAATCAATTAATTATTAGCATTTGTTTTCATAAACCTTATAAGGCATCCCCTTGTTCTCCAAAACAATTACTGTCATCCTCTTTCTAAGTGAAAATTATATTTTTTTTTATCGTCTCTAAGTTGTTTAAGGGGTTAAAATACTAATTACAAAAACACAATCTAAAACATAAATAATAAATACGTTTATCTCTTACATATTTTTGCTGAGATTTTTTTATTAGAAGTATAAAGATTTTTGGGGAAATTTGATACTAAGGATCTTTTTTAGAACTAAAAAGGAAAACAAAAATATTTTACAAAATGATATATTTCGATATATAAAGTTTTAATGCAGTAATGAAACTCAAAATGATTGATAACACTTTCTAATACTTTTATGTTGCAAAAACAAAATCATGGTGCAAAATCCACTACTTTTATGTTGTAGTATATTTCTAGAAGAAATTTGGTTTCATGGTATATATTGGGTATTAAATAAAGATTGGACTATCTTCCCTTTGGCTTTGGTGTGTCATAGATAGTGATAAGAAATACCTCTTTTTTTGGGCATTATTTGTTGACAAACGATATAGAAAATTATAAACAAAATAAAGATCATTGGAAAAACATCATTTGACCAAAGATGTGTATATGTGTCCCAATCAGAAAGTTCATAACAAGTTCCTCTCTTCTCTTCTCAATTCTTATGCATCCACATCATCATTGATTTAATGCTTTTAAAAACAGAACATTACATTTATTTTTTTAAAAATGTATTACTTTTTGGACAATACAAGTTTGATACATATAACGGATTTCGCAAAATATTTCATGTTCTTTTTGCAAACAAATAATCCCCAAAAAAAACTAAAGGAAAAGAAATTCGTAAAGACCAAACTCGTAATAAAGAGTATATACTGTTTCCCCTTAAAAAAAAAAACCAACCTAAAATTAAAACCCGTGGGTTTAAGGATTTGATCTTTTAATGTTCACAAAATCGAGACCCTAAATTGCTCTCACACTCACTTCCCAATCTTCTTAGTTCAATTTCAATTTTTAGAATTAGAATCTCTGAATCCCAGATTCCGGTAGAGAAGATGAGTTTCGCGGCCTATAAGATGATGCATTGGCCTACCGGCGTCGAGAACTGTGCTTCCGGCTATATCACCCACTCTCTCTCCGATTCAACGCTACAGATTCCGATTGTTTCCGTTCATGATGATATTGAAGCTGAGTGGCCTAATCCTAAACGAGGTATTGGTCCTTTGCCCAACGTCGTTATAACCGCCGCAAATATCCTTGAGGTGTACATCGTTAGGGCTCAAGAGGAAGGGAATACTCAGGAGCTGAGGAATCCGAAGCTTGCTAAGCGTGGTGGAGTTATGGATGGTGTCTATGGTGTTTCTCTCGAGCTCGTGTGCCATTATAGGTACGTGTTTGTTGACAATTACCTCCTAAATTACTCCAATTTTGGTACTTTGACTTTGAAGTGACGATGTGATTGGTATTGGATTGTAGGTTGCACGGTAATGTTGAGTCAATTGCGGTTCTTCCTATGGGAGGTGGTAATTCTTCTAAGGGAAGAGATTCGATTATATTGACATTTCGCGACGCCAAAATTTCAGTTCTTGAGTTTGATGATTCAATTCACAGCCTTAGGATGACGTAAGAGTGTTTTGCTTTTGTTGGTTTTGGTAAATAAATAAATGAATTCAGCTTTAGTTTCAGCTCTGTCTCCTCTCAATTGTTTCTTTTGACCTATATACGAGATGTTCTGTGTCCAACTATTGTTTTAACTGTTTTATACTTCTCAAAGTTTTGGTCTTTACTTACGCATTGTTATTGTTTCTAGCGATGCAAGTTACGTAGTATTGGATCATATACTGAAGCGTTCTATTGTCTATGTCTGATTGTTTCTTCTAGTTATCTAATTTATGTACCATTGACTCCTATACATGACTTCAACAAATAATAATGGATATGTGGTTCCTTTTCAGTTCGATGCATTGTTTTGAGGGTCCAGATTGGCTTCATCTGAAAAGAGGAAGAGAGTCTTTTCCAAGAGGCCCTTTGGTAAAAGTGGATCCTCAAGGCAGATGTGGCGGCGTTCTTGTTTATGGTTTGCAGATGATCATACTCAAGACTTCCCAGGTTTTTGTTTTGGCATTATTAATCAACTTCATCTTAACTGTCGCTTTATCTGCTACAAATTTCCAACCTTCATTCTTTTCTTTTATGAACTTTATTTTGGGTTTTAGGTTGGTTCTGGACTAGTTGGAGATGATGATGCGTTCAGTTCTGGAGGGACAGTTTCTGCTCGAGTTGAATCATCTTACATAATTAACTTGCGTGATCTGGAAATGAAACACGTCAAAGATTTTGTTTTTCTACATGGTAGGTTTAGCAAGCAAGGTTTCTTCATAAACTTATCTCTGAATCAGTAGTTAATCATAAATATATTATGATGATTGTTTCTTAGCTGCTCAACTTGCATCGAATCTTGTGTCCTTGAATGGATCTAGCTTACTAAGTTGTTGTTTGTAGATTCAATACGACAACTGATGTATTCTGGTCATGATTACAGTTTGAAACAAGAGGAAATGTATTGTTTCTTTGATTTTTCAATAACTAGCTGTCTGAAATTTTAGATATTCTAGTTTTCCCAGTAGGCATAAAGAATAAACTAAGTGGTGCTTCTTTTGATTATGTGTTTTTGCATCCTGTGTCTTCTTCAGGTTATATTGAGCCTGTAATTGTCATCCTTCAGGAAGAAGAGCATACTTGGGCTGGGCGAGTTTCATGGAAGCACCATACTTGCGTGCTTTCTGCCCTTAGTATCAATTCGACATTAAAACAACACCCAGTCATCTGGTCAGCTATTGTATGTTCGTATTTTCCTCTTTGTATCTTATAATAGATCTCTTCCCAAGAAATTAAATATTTGAGTTGCACTATTAACTATATTGTAAGCTAAGGGTAGAAATTGAAGTCATCTAAAAGGTTATTGAATATCCACTGTTGTTACATGACTAGACTTTCCAATCAGCTATGACGATGCTCTATTTTTTGTTTAGAATGCTCAAAGAGTTGATCTTTCTTTAGGAAAAATTTCCTAAAATAACAAGCTATTTCATGACTGAAATAGTTACTTCGGCAAACGTTAGTCCCTGATCATACTTATTCCCATTCTTTTGGTATTTTCCAGAATCTGCCCCATGATGCCTACAAACTACTTGCAGTACCATCTCCGATCGGAGGTGTTCTTGTGTTGTGTGCAAATACAATCCATTATCATAGTCAGGTAGTTTTATATTACTTAGCTTTTGGTTGTTTCTTGTTTAAAATTCAACAATTCCAGCCACTCCACCTCAAAGTTCTACAGTTACTCACACATCTGGATACCATATATATTTGTAGTCAGCCTCCTGTGCTCTGGCACTGAACAATTATGCCTCCTCAGCTGATAGCAGGTACAGTTTTCTCGCACCTCCCCACTCTTCAAAACCTGCTTCATGCTTATGGATATAATCTTGTTACCTCAGTCTTAGTTTAGAATCCTAAAGCTTAGAATCAACTTTCAACATTTGTAAAACTCTGTTTATACTGTTAACCACATTTCTATCTCTGTGTGCGTCTGATTTCTTTCAGTCAAGAACTGCCTGCATCAAATTTCAGTGTGGAGCTTGATGCTGCCCATGGAACCTGGATATCGAACGATGTGGCCCTATTGTCGACAAAATCTGGGGAATTGTTGCTGCTGACTCTTATATATGATGGGCGGTAGTATTTTGATCTTCTTTAAAAAAAAATCTTCTGACGCTTGTAAAGCTGGCTGCAACTTATTTTGTTTAAAATATGTGAAACTGACTGCTACTTTCTTTTTTGAAGTGCTGTACAGAGACTTGATCTTTCCAAATCAAAAGCCTCTGTGCTTGCTTCGGTTAGTCAATATGTTCTTTCAGCATATTTGTACTTCAATTTGGATCCTGTTCGATTAGAGATTCCCTATGATGATATACCAAATTTCTTGCAGGACATTACTAGTGTTGGAAATTCCCTTTTCTTTTTAGGTAGCCGGTTGGGAGACAGTTTACTGGTGCAATTTTCCTGTAGATCTGGGCCTGCAGCATCATTACCTGGCTTGAGAGATGAGGTGATAGTTTAATCTTTCTTAGGCTGGTCAGAGTAACTTCTTTTTAAAATTGTTAATCCAGAACTTGAAAATTTCCTAAATTTATGCAGGATGAAGACATTGAAGGTGAGGGTCATCAAGCAAAACGTTTGAGGATGACTTCTGATACTTTCCAAGATACAATTGGAAATGAGGAGCTTTCATTGTTTGGTTCAACTCCAAATAACTCTGATTCAGCACAGGTAACAAGTTCTGTCTTGGTTAGAGTTTCGTAGAATTTTCTGTTGAGGTTCAATCTTGGAAAAATTAGATGGCTCTACTATATGAATTGGGGTTCCGTTGCAGAACATTCTCCATCTTCCTATCTATGTGTGCTTTCAATTGCAAACATTCAGTCTAAAAAAATTAATGTTGAACGGAAAATGACTTCATTAGTTTAACTACCGAAGAAAGACTTTTCCTTTGTGCAACATGTATTGTATCAATAAGAGTTAGGTAGCTTATGTTCTCCTTTCCATGAAGTTTCTCATATTTTCTTTTCCAATAAATGCAGAAATCGTTTTCATTTGCAGTGAGAGATTCACTAGTTAATGTTGGCCCAGTGAAAGATTTTGCGTATGGCTTAAGGATTAATGCTGATGCAAACGCCACTGGGGTTTCCAAACAGAGCAACTATGAATTGGTGAGCCGTTTGGGTAGAAGTTCTTATATTATACTAGCCATGGAACTGTTTTATACAAAATATAACTTGCTTAGGGTTGTTATTTAGTAATGTCTAGTTTTGAAGTATTCTTTTACGTAACAATGAAATCCTTTGTTCCACAACTTTATTTGTTGACATGCTTGCCTCATATTTGTCTAAAAACTGTAGCCCCCAAACTAAAAATCTGAATTTTGGCGTTTAGGTGTGCTGTTCTGGTCATGGGAAGAATGGTGCTTTATGTGTTCTTCGGCAGTCAATTAGACCGGAAATGATTACTGAGGTATGCGTATATCTCAAATTGTGTCTGGTATATGAGAAGATTGGGAATCGTCCATTTGTTGATCTTTTAGTTTAAAACCCTTACTCCCATTACTATGGCATGGAGAGGATTTCATTTAAAATTCATTAGTTTGTAGTGAGCTCTGAACAGAAGGCATTGTTACGACACTCTCGCGGGTTTATATCTTTCACAATTACTATCCACCACTGGGGTATTTATCTGTTTAGTATTGATATAGACAGAAAAGTGGAAATTGTTATGTGAAAAGTACAAGTTAGAACTTAGAGGGGGAGCTCACTGTAGAAAAATGGGGATGTATCCGATCTTTCCTAGTAATGCTCTGTATGTGACCTAGTCTCTTTAATCCTTAAGCACCTCTATTCCGGATGTTCTTGTGGGTAGGTTGAACTTCCAGGGTGCAAAGGAATATGGACAGTTTATCACAAGAGCTCCCGTGGTCATAATGCTGATTCTTCTAAAATGGCTGCTGATGAAGATGAATATCATGCCTATTTGATTATCAGTTTGGAGGCTCGCACAATGGTATATTTTGCTTCTGTGTGTTGGTTGTTTTTCATTAGATCCTTTTATTATCCATAGAAATACCTACAATGTTTGCCTTTTCAGGTACTTGAAACTGCTGACCTTCTCACAGAAGTCACTGAGAGTGTTGACTATTATGTTCAGGGAAGAACAATTGCTGCTGGAAATCTATTTGGAAGGTAATTAGCTGCCATATTATGTCTTTTGAGATATGCTTTTCATAGAAGTATTTTTTTCCTTTACACCCATCTATCTTATTATAATCCCCATGTAAGCTCTATCCATGGCTTCTTTTCAGTCATTGAGCTGTTTCTACTACATGCAGCTGTAAGATATACCAATATTGTGTAATATTAACTTCCATCTTTCTTTTTCAGGCGTCGGGTAATCCAGGTGTTTGAGCATGGTGCCCGTATTCTGGATGGTTCTTTTATGAATCAAGAATTAAGCTTTGGAGCCTCTAATTCAGAATCCAATTCCGGTTCTGAAAGTTCCACTGTGTCATCTGTTTCAATCGCTGATCCATATGTTTTACTTAGAATGACAGATGACAGTATTCGTCTGCTTGTTGGAGGTATGTTATGGAAAGATGAACATCTTATTGCAATAGTTGATCGTTGTAATCTATTATGAACTTGAGCATCTTGAAATGTTTTACTCAATCTACTATGAACTTTGAATTGCAGATCCTTCCACTTGCACAGTTTCCATAAGTAGCCCATCTGTACTTGAAGGCTCTAAAAGAAAGATATCAGCCTGTACTTTGTACCATGATAAAGGACCAGAACCATGGCTAAGGAAAGCTAGCACTGATGCGTGGCTTTCGTCAGGAGTTGGAGAGGCTGTTGATAGTGTTGATGGTGGACCTCAAGATCAGGGTGACATATACTGTGTGGTCTGTTACGAAAGTGGTGCCCTTGAGATATTTGATGTGCCTAGTTTCAATTGTGTTTTCTCTGTTGATAAATTTGCCTCTGGAAGACGCCACCTCTCTGATATGCCTATTCATGAGCTAGAGTATGAACTCAACAAAAATTCCGAGGATAATACTTCGTCAAAAGAGATAAAGAATACAAGGGTTGTTGAGTTAGCTATGCAAAGATGGTCTGGGCATCATACACGCCCATTTCTCTTTGCAGTATTGGCTGATGGGACAATTCTTTGTTACCATGCTTACCTATTTGATGGTGTTGATAGTACCAAAGCAGAGAATAGTTTATCTTCAGAAAATCCTGCTGCTTTAAATTCCTCTGGTAGTTCTAAGCTTAGGAATCTGAAATTTCTACGTATCCCCTTGGACACGTCTACGAGAGAGGGGACTTCAGATGGAGTTGCATCTCAAAGAATTACCATGTTCAAGAATATTAGTGGCCACCAGGGATTTTTTCTTTCTGGCTCAAGGCCGGGGTGGTGTATGTTGTTCAGAGAGCGACTACGATTTCATTCACAGGTATGATATTCTCTCGTAGAGATGATTTTGTGTTCTTGTGTTTTAAAGAACTGAAGCACTGATTAGTATGAATTCAATCTGTTAAAATTTTTGGTTTTTCTGAATCAATTTCGTTCATTTCATGCTATCACTTTTCAGCTGTGCGACGGATCAATTGCGGCCTTTACTGTTCTTCACAATGTGAATTGCAATCACGGGTTCATATATGTCACAGCACAGGTTTAATAATTTTTCTACACGTCATTTCTGTTGTTGCTTTTGCTATTCTTATTATTGTAGCATCTTGACTATCAATTTCGTTGACAAGATGGTTCATATTCATTTATATCAGGGAGTTTTGAAGATTTGCCAATTACCTTCAGCATCAATCTATGATAATTATTGGCCAGTGCAGAAGGTAAATTCCAGTTTTTTTAATCATCTTTGCTTACTGTTGATTAGATGGAAAATAATAAGTGTACAAGGACTGATCACGTTGATACCTATATTTTTGTCTAGATTCCTCTAAAGGCCACACCTCACCAAGTTACTTACTACGCGGAGAAGAACTTGTACCCGCTGATAGTATCATATCCGGTGAGTGCATTAGCATGATAATATACTCTAAATTGGTCTACCTGATCCGAATTGCATCTCTTTGGTTGCCTTCAATAAATTTGGAACTCTTTTGTGGTTGAGATGGCAACTGTGTTGCCCCAGCTCCCCGTTTTCCTTTTTAGCTATCGTGATTTTTATCCTTAATTCATATTATCAAATTTACCCTTTGCAAATTTATTCAACTGGATGCCTCTCTGAATTTCTTTCATGAATATCACAGATTCCTGATTTTGTTTTTTTTGGCTGCAGCAATATTAATAGATCATACTTGTTTGTTTTGTTTCATAGATAAACACCTAAACTAATGCAATGTTTGCATGCTTATTTAGCCATTTTCTTTTTGTTGAGAAGAAAGAAAGTTTTGTGCCAGTTATGTAATACCTGTCTATATATTTGATCCGCATCATTTGATATTTGATTATTCTATCTTACTAACACAAGCAATGTCATTTCTTTCTCCTTTTGAAGGTCAGCAAGCCGTTAAATCAAGTTCTTTCTTCACTAGTTGATCAAGAAGCTGGCCAGCAGCTTGACAACCACAATATGAGCTCAGATGATCTCCAACGGACATACACCGTAGAGGAATTTGAAATTCAAATTTTGGAACCAGAAAGATCTGGTGGCCCCTGGGAAACTAAAGCCAAAATCCCAATGCAGACCTCAGAACATGCACTGACTGTGCGAGTTGTCACGCTTCTGGTAAGTTAGCTACTAACCCGCCTAATGTCATATTTGGATCAGATCTCTCTGTTTTAATTGCAATAACCAAGCCACATTCTCTTACTCCCTGGGGTGTTTCAGAATGCAAGCACAGGGGAGAATGAAACACTTCTTGCTGTTGGGACTGCGTATGTCCAAGGGGAGGATGTTGCTGCAAGGGGCCGTGTGCTTCTTTTCTCTTTTGGAAAAAATGGCGACAATTCTCAAAACGTGGTATGTTTAATTGGGTTCTACAACCTGGGGAATCTTTTTCTTTCTTTTCATTTTCACCTTGGATGTTCGATTTATTGTGAAGCCACTTTTCTATAGGTTACTGAAGTCTACTCAAGGGAGCTAAAAGGTGCTATATCAGCTGTAGCCTCCATTCAGGGTCATCTTCTAATATCATCTGGTCCTAAAATCATCTTGCACAAATGGAATGGCACCGAATTAAATGGTGTTGCCTTCTTTGATGCTCCGCCGCTCTATGTAGTCAGCATGAATGTTGTACGTTTTACTTCCTTGGCCAGATTGCCTAGTGCTGTGTTGGTTTTATGAGCTAACTTTACTAAACTGACCTGTCTTGGCTCTGAGGACAGTTTTCTTTTACGTGATCTGGCTTTGTAAATTCTTCTTTACTTGCAGGTTAAGAGTTTCATCCTTCTTGGTGATGTTCACAAAAGCATATACTTTCTTAGCTGGAAGGAACAAGGGTCCCAACTTAGCTTACTAGCCAAAGATTTTGAATCCCTTGATTGTTTTGCTACAGAGTTCTTGATTGATGGAAGTACGCTTAGCCTGGCTGTCTCCGATGAACAAAAGAATATCCAGGTTAGCATCCTCTTATCGCCTTTAGTGTGTACTTGATGGGGTCAGGCCTTACTTATATGTACCGATCCCCAACAGATATTATATTATATTCCCAAAAAGGATGTCGAAGTTAGCAACTTAGCACTTCTCTTATCGCATATAGTGTTTACGTGGTGAGATCAGGCCTTACTTATACAGTTATATGTAGAAGATGGATTATTGTGAAAATACCTCAACTCTTAAATTGACTTGGTACTGATCCCCAACAGGTATTTTATTATGCACCAAAGATGATTGAGAGCTGGAAGGGTCTGAAACTTCTTTCAAGGGCGGAATTTCACGTTGGTGCCCATGTGTCAAAGTTCCTACGTCTGCAGATGGTTTCTTCTGGAGCAGATAAAATAAATCGATTTGCTTTGTTATTTGGTACTCTAGACGGCAGTTTTGGTTGCATTGCTCCACTGGATGAGGTCACATTCCGGAGGTTACAGTCTCTCCAGAAAAAGCTAGTGGATGCTGTTCCTCATGTTGCGGGTCTGAACCCACTCGCTTTCCGTCAATTTCGCTCAAGTGGGAAGGCTCGACGATCTGGGCCTGACAGCATAGTTGACTGCGAGTTACTATGCCAGTAAGTTTTCTTCCGCATTCTATATGTTCAAACGGTAGTAACAGACATATGACAAAATGGACCTCAAAGTAGAGAGAGCACATAGGATAATAAACTCGAAAATCACACGATAGAAGGATCATAGATGCATATCCTCATGGTTTTGAAAACATTTTGCAGTTACGAGATGCTTCCATTGGAGGAACAGCTTGAACTTGCTCACCAGATTGGGACAACCCGATATTCGATTCTCAAGGATTTAGTTGATCTCTCTGTCGGAACCAGCTTCTTGTGAAAGATCAAAGAAAAAGGCAGATCGTAATGCGTTGTTCACCCGCCGACAAAAATAGGCAGAGTCGCTTAATATGTTGTAAAAAATGCTGTAACAGTAGACAATCGTATGAACTTTGATGTTTAGTGGCATTTAGATTATGTTAAGATTCTTCTCCACTCTCTATTTGTTTCATGTCTACATTGAATCTGAATCCTCATAAAATTTGGACAGTTAATGTCAACTTTTGTTTAATTTTTGAGTATTTTTTAATCTATCATATGTTAATTTCTAATTGCAAATTGGGTTTAGAGAAATTGTGAGAAAATGAGATTACAAAATGTGGTAAAAAGCAGAAGGGCAGGCTTGATAAGATGGTGATAATGGTGTCCATGACACAAAGAGCATACACGTGCACATACTCACCACTCCACACACAAAATAGATAAACCAAATGGTACAAAAAAGTAAATTAGAAAAGTCTTAAGTTCAAATAACAAAACACAATCATAGTAACATGTTGTCTCTTTCCACCACCAATCTTGTTTTCACTTTCGAATGTCTACCAAAGTAACATCATTTTACTTACAACTTTTTTCTGTTCTTTTTGCTCCTTTCTCTCTTTTCGAATCTATTCCGTTATTGAAATTTGATTTGGGAAATTATGGATCGATTATGAAAACCCACTTCTCCGGTGGGAATTTGTAAACTTGTCACGTTACTACGCACCCAAAAAATGGTACATTCTCCTTTATTCACATCCTATTATCAGATATTCTTTAAACGGCCTATAATTGAACATTTGCTGATCCTTTTAAGGGGTTATTAACTAACAGTCGTTGATTTAGATATACCATTTACACACAAAAAAAGATCACATAAAATTAGCAAACTAGAAAAAGTTGAGGAAGAAGAATGAAAGAAGAAATGATTGGAGTCAGAAGGAGAATGTTGGTGATATGCTTAGCAGCGTGACTGCGTCTGTACTGTTGCAAGTCAGCGATTTCTCCTTTTGCCTCCTTCCTTTCTCTTTAGATCACTTTCTGATTGGATTGAATCTATTTTTCCTTCTTTTACGTTTTTTCACTTCTTATTTTTTCATACATTTTCTTTTCTCATAATGACATCAACAAAAAATAAATTCTTGTTTTTTAAAATAATAACATATTAGTTAGATGAAAAAATGGGTTATAACCAAATGGATAAACAACCCTCAATTGAATACAGTAAAGTAAAAATGGTTGACTAAAAGAGTCGATAGTATTTGTCGATTAATTGTTTACTTTAACCTAGCTAGTAATTATTGGTGAATCTAAAGTAGTGCTAATTAATTTACATCCTAAAATTCTTCCATTAATTTTGTTTACCTTACTTATGTCAGTTATGTGTCATGCCGTCATGGCAATCATCTCTAAATTAAATCTCACGATTATTTGTGATATTGCTCTAGAACATCTTTATAGTCATGTCTTGTAGTTTTTTTTCCCCATTCTATTCTATGGACGAAATATAAATATAACTTTCGTAATGCAATATTTTACGACATATGATTGAACAAATTTATAGTTTACTAGTTTCTATTAGAAAACGTTGTGTTGCATGCATTAGTTAAATAATTGGTAAATGTTACTAGCATTGCTAGAATCATTCACATTTTATGCATGTAAAGACTAAAAAGATGTTCTAGAGCAATATCACAAATATTAGAAAAGACTATTAAAACTTTGTGAAATCGATGAGCATAGTGGACTCATTTGTAAAATCTAAGTTTATTTGGTCCATATTATATATCGTATACAAAATTTGCGGCGTGTGAAGACTGTTTTGGATGAAACACGTTTTAAGACATCAATTGTTTTTTTTTTCTTCTAAAATTTCACTTATATCTACAAAAATAAATGTATAGGACAGACAGACAAAATTACTTGAGATGATAAAAGAAGATTAAGGCTTCAGTAATCGTGAATCGGGTCAAAGCTAACAAAAATGCCACCATTTAGGGATGCGTCCTCAAATCTCATAACCCAATCACTCCCACGAAGCTTCCTTCTCATTCAACATTTCAACTCCGCAAATTCCAAGTATGAAAGTATTCAATTAACCATTTATGAGTACATTTGTAAAGATTTTAATTAAGCAAGTGGGATATCTAAAGATATGCAAATACACACATATTAATGTAATGTGTAATGTGTGTACCATACGGGGGTTTTCATGCTAATTTGACGGGATGTCCCTTTCTCCAATCACTACAAATCCCGGTGCATCAGCTGGATTAATCCTATTTTATTTGATTTTTGTTAAAAAATAATTAGTTCATGTAAATATTACTATAAAAAAAAGTCCCGAACAATTAATGTTTATTGATGGAATATATATCACCAACTGTTATATACTGACGTTTTTTCTATTGTCAGTAAATAACATAACCCACACAATTAATATTAGTGATTTATCTGTCCATCGGTATCACTTGTAGTATAAGACTGATGAACTGACTAACATCTGATGGAATTTTTTTAGTGGTTCTTAATTATGTAGCAAGATATGATGCATGCATCGTGGTTTCAAAGTGTTAACTTTATATAATGGATTTATGAAATGAAATAGACATAATTGTTGATTGAGGCCAATTATTAAAATATGAACATGCATGCATCTATATCTATCGTTTGTCCGCAAATGCATGTTACGCAAATTTAGATAAATCTTCACAGCATATCCATGAGAAATATAAAAAAATGTTACTTTTTTTTTAACGTCTAGTAAAAAAAAGTAATCATCTTTAACATATTTCAATTTATATGACGAAGCTGAAATCAGCATTAGAAAGAAGAAAAACGTGAAGTTGAACAACAACAAAAAAGAACACATGTTGATTTGTCACTTAGAAAACAAATCGAAGTTAGAGATTAATCTAGAAAGTAATCAGAAGAAATTTCAAAAACTTGACATTCTTTAGGAGAAGGAATGGATCTAGCTGAATCTTTACTACAAGAGTCAAAAATTTATTGATATATAATACAGTTATACACTTGACTAAGCTTATAAGGTTTAGAATTTTATTATTTTCTTATTTTGGTAATCTATGTAACGTTTGTGATTTTTGAACAAAACAGGTCATGAAAAGCACATATAAGTTTTTACGAGGCAATATTACACCAAAGTTTATCACAAATAATTAGTTTGTTAAATGGTACTAATAAGATTTAATTCTTTGTTGTTTAATGAACTGAAGTGTTCTAACTTAAGATCCCTATATTTTCCATTTGAAATTTCGCTCCACCAATAATCGAATTAAGGAAAACGTAAAAAGCGATTAGTTTATTCGTCGATTATGATTAAACGAACAAGTTCCAAAAATGCATATTTAGAATTTCTAGTCTATTATGGCTTTGGGCTATAACCTTACGGAAATTATCAATGTAAGTTTCGTCGAAATAAAAATTTCACTTCTCTATATATCGTAAATACATAAATCTCCAAACACATGTCTTGGATTTTTTTAATAATGTATATATATATATATAGAGAAAAAAACACTTAGAAGATTTTTTTGAATTTTATAAAGAGAAATATATATTAAGAATAAGAGAGAGGAAGGCATGTAGGCATGGGATTGTGCCTCTTCATTGAACGACAATACTTCTCATCCTCACAAATGGTTGCCTTACCATTGGTTGGCATTCGCATGCATCCTCCAACTTATTTTAATTATTATTGTCGTTAATATATTAAACTACATAGAATCTTCATTATGTTTATCGTAATGCCTTCGTTACGCCTTTATTTGCTCCCCATGTGTTTACTCTTACCTCATTTTCGAACTCCAAACTTAGTTCCATAGTTTTGGAAGATTGGTGTAAATGGTCAAACGTTTTTAGAATATATATGATCATAGTTACGTCAAGATCTTCAAGAAACAAATCTGGTATACAAAAAAAATTGGTCACAAAATCACAATCAAGAAAATGTATGTGTTACATTTTATGGATAGTGAAGAATAATAAAATAGTAATAAGAATTGCTGAAGAGGACTCTCTAGTTGACATACACATCTTACATTCATTCCAACCATTTAAATAATGTAAACGAATAACAAAACGCATTATTTCAATAAATAATATTATTCTGATACTAAAATTTAAAAATCTAAAGTGTAATGATGAATAAAACACCCCACGAGCCATTCACACATCTCAACTTTTTATTCTCCTAGAAGAAACTATAGATTATATCTCTCATTATCTCACTATCTTCTCCATATACTTGTTCAATTCAATCATTCCTTTGCTTTGCTCCTAAACCACAACAAATGGCTCTCGAAACTTTTCTAATAAAACTCAAAAACGCTATTTCCTCCAAACCAACTTCTCGTCGACCACACCGATCATCTCCTCCGATATCAACCACCACTTCCTCCGTCGGAGTATTATCGTTCGAAGTAGCACGTGTCATGACCAAACTCCTACATCTCACTCACTCTCTCACCGATTCCAATCTCCTCACTCCTCGAGACCACTCTCTTTCCTTAGAAGGTCTAACCAAAATCGTCAACGGCGACGAAACATTCCACCTCAGCCTCGTTTGTGCTGAGCTCGCAGATAGTCTCGCCCACGCAGCTAACTCTGTTTCAAGACTGAGCAACCGCTGCACCACGGCCAGCCTCCGTTCTTTCCACCGCTTATTCCATGAATTTGCCGACATGGGTCGTGACCCTCATGGATGGGTCATGAACTGTAAAGACACAGAAGCTAAAAACAAGAAAATCGAAAGGTAAACCAAATTTCTCTATATTTAACACACAAAAAACAGAGTAAAAACAGAGCAAGAAAACAGAGTACAACACAGAGATTGATTTTGTTTTTTCTTTGGTTAATGGAAACAGATACGTGAGCGTGACGACAGCTTTGTATAGAGAGATGGAAGAAATGGCGATATTAGAGAACTCTCTACGAAAACAAAGTTTACAGATTGGGATCGAATTCGAAGAAGAAGAAGACTACGAGAACAAGAAAGATGTTATGAAAGTGATAGATCTACAGAACAAGATTGAGAGACAGAAACAACATGTCAAGTATCTAAAAGACAGATCTCTCTGGAACAAAAGCTTCGACACTGTCGTGTTGATTCTCGCCAGATCGGTATTCACAGCACTCGCTAGACTCAAATCCGTCTTCTCCTCCGCCGCAGCCACTGGGTACATGGTTCCGACCGTCGTGTCTTCTCTCCCTCGTTCTCTCTCTTCTTCTTCTTCCTCTATGAATCTTGTTCACCCTAGCCCAAACGACGAAGAGAGAGACAAGACGACGACGTCTTCTGCGTTTCTTGAAGAAAGCTCAAGACTATTGAAACCACCGGAGACAACTCTCGGCGGAGCTGGCGTGGCGCTTCACTACGCGAATCTGATAGTAGTAATGGAGAAGATGATAAAGCAACCTCAGCTTGTAGGTCTTGACGCGAGAGACGATCTGTATTCAATGTTACCGGCAAGTGTGAGATCGTCACTTAGGTCAAGGCTAAAAGGAGTTGGTTTCACGGCGACGGACGGTGGTTTAGCGACGGAGTGGAAGGCGGCTTTAGGTCGGATCTTACGGTGGTTGTTACCATTGGCGCAGAATATGATTAGGTGGCAGAGTGAGAGAAGCTTTGAGCAGCAACACATGGCGACGGCAACGAATAGTCAGAACAGAGTGATGTTAGTTCAAACACTAGTGTTTGCAGATAAAGTTAAGACAGAAGCAGCCATAACAGAGCTTCTTGTTGGGTTGAATTACATCTGGAGATTCGAAAGAGAGATGACTGCGAAAGCTCTGTTTAATCTACAGTGTCCTCCTACTAATTACAGCTAATTTTGTGTAGAGTTTTTTGTCTTCTTCTTTTTTTTTTTGTTTGATGGGTTAATGTTGATTTCTTGTTTTTTTTTGGTTTAGTTTGATAATACGAATTATGAAAGTGATTTGGGTGGGGTATGATGTGATGTGTAACAATGTAGATATTGGAATGAATTTGAGTGATTGTTTTCTTTCTATTTAGAATGTAATTGACGAAGAATGAATACATGCTAGTGATTTGTATTAAGTTTAGACTCAAAAAGTCAAAAGTATGTGTATGCGTAATCAAATCTTTGAACAATCTTTTGTTTTTTTACAGCGTTTCTCACATATCTTATTTACATTTGTCATAACAAAACTAATTAACAATACGTTTATGTTTAATTAAACTGATTTTATTTTATTTCTTCACCGTTTTCTCTTGATTCTTTTTCTTTTGTTGAAGTCTTGATTTTTTTTTATTTTTTTTTCGTATTGTTGAAGACTTGATTTTTTCTCTTTTTTTTTTTCCGATTTAAGTTGGGAAAAATTAACTTTGTTCTGTAAAACAAAATAGTAAAATCGTATGCAAAAATTGTCTCTAGGTCCTAGGATGCTAGAACCATAAATGGGAGTATTTACTATTTAGTGGTTAAGGGTTATACTTATAGATGGATCTCATAGGTAAAGTTGTTTGCTTTACTGACTCCTTTAGTTGGAAGGAGCCGAAATTAGAAAAGAATAGTTTCAGAAAAAGTTCTACATATGAATATTGATGATATGAATCGAGAGAATAAAATTAGATGTCGAATATATCAAGTGCACCTATAATGCTTTAAAATTCGTTTTGACTTTACAAAGAAAAGTACTAATCAATAGTTAGACTTGGATGGGTCCAGCTCATGCTAGAGATCAAGAGTCAACTAACCAAAGTTTTGTGTTTGCATAATTCTTTGATGGATTAGGTTTAGGGAAATTGAGCTGTTTAGCCATTAAAAATATTGATAATGATGTGAAATGATTTTTCAAATCATGTTACTGATCATTAGGAAACATGGAATTTTATGTTGTTTTTCTTCCTGAAGAATCCTATAAATGTTTAAAATGAAATTATATGCTAAATGTTTAAATGTTAAGACGTTTTTTTTTTTTGGCAAATGTTAAGACGTTAAGATGGTGAACGTTAGGGCGTATATATTTGATATATAACTAGGATTTTATATCATTCTACTGTTAGACGTAAAATTCTGTTTAATATATATAATTAAAAATTGTTTACAATTAATCTTCTTTGTTGTGGATCGGACCCATAAACTCTACATATTGTTCTCTGAATGATTTTTTTTGTTCCTAATGTTACATAGCGACTTAGTCCATAATTTAAAGGTTTTCTCTACATTTTTTTCTAGTTAGTTTTCGAATTAACTTACATATCTTGTAACTTAGAGATCTACATAACTTTATTGCTAGTAATGTTTTTTTTAGGTATAACACAATCCGTTGATTCTCTAAGGTTAGTAATAATGGCTTTGTTAATAATTTAGGTTTACTGGATCCTAACAGTGGGCCAAGAAGACCAGCCCAGTCGAAAACTAAAGTAAATGTCTGGAAGGTGGAGAGTGTAAAGTCCCACATCGGTTGCAAGAAACAAGAAGGCTTCGAGACTTGAGTATAAAGTAAAAACTAATGTGATCGAGTAAAGTACTTACCTGGACGGGGTCAACTCGTGATCAAGAAGACGAGTGGCCTAGGCTAGTGACTTCCATTGCACTTAAAGGAAGGGTGCTTAGCCTAAGGTCTTCCCATGTGGAAGAGCCTGCGTCATTATTTGTGGCAGAGGGGGTTTGCGTTCGCGCAGCCCCTACCATTCTCAGTCTTCAAATGTTTCTATTATTTCATTGCTAATTTTGGTTATTCCTTCACTTTTATTGTTCTTGCAACACATTCTAAAATCCTTATGGATATGTAGTATGGACGAATGTATGCTATAAAGAAAGGGCGAGTATTGATCCATGACCCATCCCTAAAAGTATTCATTTATTTTTTGTTTGGCTCTCTTAATGGGTTGGTGGAATGTGTGTATATGAGATAAACACTCTTCTATTGAATGATTTATGATTGAATTACAAAAGAAGACGCTAGTGTTCCCAAATGAGAAATCAAAATTGGGTTTGGACTTAAGATCACAATTATGTTCATACTCTATATCAAAAACTCCAAATGTTGATATGACAAGAGATATTTCAATCGAAACGGAATAATGAAGATAAGATTAATGGATTAGATTGTGAGATTAAGTGGAACAGAGAATGATGACATAAAATAAAGTCAACATGAAGTGGATCTACAAGTTTGGTGACACGACACCAAATGGTTTAGGTGAATCTTCATGAGAAAGAAGAATAGTTAGCTCTAATACCACGACACACGCTTTAAATTCTAAGTGGTTTTAGTTACTAACACAACATCTCATTGACTAATCAAACCCATAAAAGCCTATAAATAAAGAGAACAACGTAAGAGATACGAACAAATGTCTGATATGGAACCAAAAGAAACAAAACCACCTCGAAAACAATTGAGACAGCCTCCTTCTGTTCCTTTCATTTGGGAAGAGCGGCCTGGCTTCCCCAAGAAGAATTGGCAACCTTCACTAGCCACTTTTGTGCCTTCTCCTCCTCCGCTTCCGCCACCTATCCCAGTCCCGGTTAAGCTGGTAACATCAGTTCCTTTCCGTTGGGAAGAAACGCCTGGAAAACCACTCCCTGCTTCCTCAAATGACCCACCTCAGCTTCCACATCCACCATTGGAAACCGCTACGCCGACTCCATTACCGCCTCCAGTTCCTGTTCCGGTTAAGCAGGTTACTTCGGTTCCTTTCGATTGGGAAGAAACTCCAGGACAACCATACCCATGCTTTGTTGATACCAGTCCACCTGAGCTGTTGGATCAACCGCTGCCACCGCCTCCCATGTACGGTGATGTTGAAACCAGCAGCGATATTTTTGATGATGCAAGCAGTGACTCCTTCAGCTCTGTGCCGTCTCTATTAGCAACAAACCGCTCGGTTTCGATATCCGGTGCTGTTGCGGTGGATGAATTTGATGACAACCTGAATACAGTGACTAGCTCGATGCCAACATCGCCAGCTTATGAATCTGATGACAGTACTAGCAGTTACATGACGGGAGCTTCCAGTCTTGTGGGAGCTTCGTTCTTGGAAAAGCTCTTTCCACGTCTTCTTCCATCAGAAAAGGTCAAAGCTGCTGTTTCTGAGGACGTTCAGGTTTCTACTCATCCGTTGCATGAAGAAGTGAAGCTTACTACAGAAACTGACAACATGAGTATTGGCTTTCCTGTGAGGACGCCACAGACACTCGGGGAGCTGATAATGATGAGCAGAAGGAGAAGTTATATGAGAAGAGCTGTTGAAATGAGAAAGCAGAATCCTTACACGGTAAGACTCTCAAATATCTTTTCTCATAGTCTTCCAAAGCCATATGCACCGTAACAGTTTATCACGCACATACCTAAATTCAATCGTGAAAAAAGATTCTGAAATGTTGACAAGTGCCTGGATAAATTAGCAGGAATTTACAAAGAATGGAGCTGATAGCTGCTGCCTCTTTGTGCCGGGCATCAAAATGATAGAAGGCCTTGAGTGGAAAAAATACCAACCGAGGTTGAAGCTCATTTAGAAGAAAACACTTATAAAGATCCTCACAATTTGTATCCCCAAACAGCAAATTTTCAGGAGACGTTTTCTCTTTTAGAGAAGAAACTTGTATATGCAGTACCGTAAAAATAGATGAGAGATTCAATGCCATACTCTTTCAGCTGCAGGACAAGGAATTCATATCGTTTATTTCTTTCTTCTCTTTCAAGCTATAACGACTTGCCAAAATAATGTCTACCAATAAGTAACAATACCACACTAACCAAAATTCTGGTTCGACCTCAAGATCTAAATGATTCAGCAAGCTGTCTGATTCGTTCCATAATCACTGGGATATCTTCATCAGCTAAAGCGGTGAAACAGCACCTGAACCAACCTGGTTCTATACAATAACAGGCTGTTCCTGGAGTGGCATTAATCTTAGCAACAGTCAATAGCTTCTCAAATAACTCGAGTTCTCCTTTCTCACTGTAAGATGTCAGTAAACTGCTCATGTCTACCCAACAATACAACCCACCACCACTCTCAGCACATGGTATTCCTAATTGTTTCAAACCTTCCACAAACCGAATATGCTTATCCCGGATCCTTTGCCTGTGTGCTGCCATGTATCCCTCAATGAATCTTACATCAGATAGTAGAGAGATAAGTATCCTTTGAACTAGAACTGGCACTGATGAAAATCTCATCAGCTTCTTTGCAGCATTTACTACGTCTTCATGAAAGGAGTAGATGACTCCAGCTCTAAAACCAGGAATTGAAAGGTCTTTTGACAAGCCATATATGATATGAACCCTAGTCTTATCAAATTCCCCTGAGCCAGCGATCTCAGCCATGCTAACAAACTCTTTGTCCCCGTAAACAGAACCCGCAAATATTTCATCAGAAATAACATGGATGTTCTTCTCTTGAGCAAATCTCAAAATATCACAAAGCGTCTCCCTTGATAGTATGTTTCCAACAGGATTTGACGGGTTTGAAAAGAGGATGCCAGAAACCTTGCTTCCTCGTTTTCTAGCCTGATTCAAAGCTTGTTCCAGTGCGGAAACCGTTACAGTAAAATTGTCAGAGCTACGGCAGTGTACTGGTATAAGCTCCACTCCTGTCCGGAATTTAATATCCCTATCAAAGCTGCAAAATGAAGTTTCCTTAGTACATCGCATAGGAAGAGAAGACTGGTGTATAAATCAAAAAGTTTCACCACATACTAATGGTCGAGAAGTGTAAACTAAAAATTACCCTGGATAATATGGCGTCGGAATTAGAAAAGCATTTCCATGATCAGCCAAACAGAAGGCCAATACTTCAATAGCAGGAGTCCCACCGGCTGTTATAACCATATTTGAGGGATCAAATGACACATTACCTCCCATTATTCGTGACATGAAATCAGCAAAAGCCTGAAACATGATAGGAATAGAAGAAATTCAATTTCCTTCGCTACATTGTTGGGACAACTAAATCCACAAGTTTGAATACACAAATTTCTGATATATAATCAACATTCCTTTGATCCTATACAAGAACATATATCAATCAAACCACTTCTAATTTCTGATACACGTTTGCAGTCAAATATTTAACTAATAACTGCAAAAAGCTATCCTTCCTCAAAAAATTTGAAGAATAAAAAAGTGAATGGTGTATGCACTTACCACTCTGAGTTCAAGTAATCCTTCAAAAGGTTTATACATGGCGATACTACTAATATCAAATTCACCATCATCAGATTGCATCATTGACTCCATCAAATTCTCTGACATCCATCTCTGTAGCAAGTCAAAGCACAGCTACAGAACTCACAAAAGCAATCCCCATCAGATTAAACCTCATCGCAACAATCACAAAGAGAAGAAATCATCGAGAACTTTTAAAATCTCACCGTACTCTCGGCTAATCCAAGCTGAATAATCCCATCCGTGTTCGTAATCCGATCGTACGGATCCGTTTTGACTCTCTCCAACCCAATGTAATAAGGCGAATCGGAAGGTTTAGCTACAGGAACTGCTCGGGAGGAGACTCGAACTCGTCCGATCGAGTTCCCGCGAGAGAAGAGATTAGTCCGTGAAAAAGTTCTCGGTAAGTCCGTCGGGTCGGAGGGAGGAGGACGGCGTCGTTTAAGGTAGAGCTGGAGAAAGTAGAAGAGACAACAAGGAATGAGAGAGCCGACGAAGAGACCACCACGGCCTTGAATTACTCCACGGAGAGGTACTATCAACCTCATCGGAAAATGCTCCGCCGCGGAGATAGTTGTTGCCTCCGGCGTTGAAGAGAGATTCGAGCCGTTCGTTGAGAGTAACGAAGTTGAAAAAGAGTCGAATAAATACAAAAGTTTTGAGATAAATTGGCAAATTATTTTTCCATATTCGCAATTTGTCTCTACGTTTTAAAAGTTGCTAAATAGTCCTTCTAATATTGGTGAAATTATTTAAAGATCTTCAAAGTTTTGAAAACAACAATCAAAGCCATAATCATGATCCAAAACACAGAAGATGAGCATTTAACCATTACATATATCTGTCAACTGAAAGGTTCTATAACAAATCTAAAATAGAATTCCATATGATAAGAAGAACATGAAAACACAATTAGAAAAGATGATTAATCTTTGAATCGAAAATCTCAGGAAAAAAAATATATCAGACCGCCGGATCAGGGCTGCTGCTATGCCATCCTTTAGTGCAAGGAGGTATTTCCATGAACTCGTCGAACTCCTTCACGTGAACATCGCAACATTTCCACTACACAAAGAAAACAGTGATATTCAATAGAAATTCAAACAGTGAAAGAAAAGGGTCACAAAATGATTGAACAAAGAACGTGTTACCCCTCTCAGTCTGTCGTGGAAGACCGCAGGACCTGGATGATGGCTACATGCAGTCTCATGATTGTCTCTCTCTTTGAATGTTTGGCCACATCCTTTGTTTTTGCAGACTTGCGGTTGATTAATGTCTATCACAGCCTTTTGTACTGGAGGCGCTAAGGGTTCAATTTTTTCTTCTTCTGCTTGTCCCGGTGTGTTCAGGGTCTGCTTGATCTGTTCTTTGGGTTGGGATCCTGTGTGGTAAAGAAGGACACAAAATTAGATAGAAGGTCATGCATGTAACCAATGTGCAACGAGAATTTAAAGACGAGAGAATAAAGATACAAACCATGGTCTGAGCAGAAGAAGCCTTGCCGGCATCTGGAGCAAGAGTCTTTTGTTGCTGCATTGGCATCTGGAGATGAAGTAGGAGCCGCAACAGGATGTTTTGGAACCGATTTGGCCAGAACTGGTTTCTCAGTTGTGTGTTTACCTGTTTTACATCTTCATTGCAAGAAACATCTTCAGTGTTTGCAATCAACTACAATATGTACCATGAAAGACAGAGGAATTATTATGAGGGGGTACAAGGATATTAGTTACCCTGGAATTTCCAAGAACAAACTGAAATCATGACTTCTTTGCTTGCAGCAGCTCCACTCTTTCATTCCGTCGTGAAAAAATGGCTGCAAGTTTGAACTTTGGTAGCTTTAATTCTCTGAGCAAGCGAGTGTGAAACAAAAAAAAAAACATAAAACAGTATTTGAAGAGTAAATTTGACTTACTCCCTGCTTGAACAAAAACCAGTAGTCAGTGCAAAGACCAGCCCCAGCCACACCGGAAAAAGAAAAGATAATAAAAGAAGATGAATTACAATAAAAAGCTCAAAGCAATAGATGAATATGAAAGAAACACTAGTATACAAGGCCAAATGTTAAGATGAATATTGAGATAAAGCCTTCTTTCTATACACAATTGTTCTAATTACACTTCCAGGGACAGTCTTAACGAGCTCTCTCCCTCACATAGCCATAACCGGTGGCAAAAGTTGGAAGCAAACAATTCAAAAGTCGCTGCATGTACGTACACTCTCCCTCACATAGCCATAAACGGTGGCAAAAGATCTAATACTTGGATTATTCAATTTTACGCAATATACTTTTGCTTTCTTCCATCAAGTGTTCTAATAAGCTCACAGTCTCACAGAATTCATAGGTTGCAAGCAAACAACTTAGTTAAAATTTGACAATTAGACAATCAAAGCTGTGTTCAAAGCTTACTTACTTACAACTAAATGAAATCTACATGTAATCAATCAGCTAATCCAAAACCTAATTAAACACTTGCGTAATCATCTTCTCATGATCAAAAATCGAAATTCGTAACCTCACATCATAAAATCAAATTCAAAAGCTACTCTATGGGTTTATCAGAAACTATCGAAGACTTAGAAAAGAAAGAGAAGAATCGATTAAAGATGGGGAGAGAAGAAGACGTACGGAAGCATGAAATTGACAAGAACCTTGAGGATTGTCGTCATCGGTGAACATGGCGTTGCAGCCAATACGTTGGCACTGAAGCTTCTTCGTTGCAGATCCTACTTCCATTATCTCTCTCGTGAATTTGTGAAGAAATCGGACGAATTGAGAAGGTAGGAGTAAAAAGTATTGGGAAATCAAATTAAAGGGCTTTTTCGTCTTTTAGAAAATTTTGACTTTTGAGTTTTGACCGGTAATGAAAACTGATGAGTAAAACGGGCCTCGGCCCAAATAATACCATGCAGAGCGGGCTTGGTCCGCTTGGACATTATTTTCATGTCCATAAAATAGCATGCGTGATGGATAATAAGCCAATATGTTACAGATTACAGGTTTTTAAAGAGTTTTATCCACGGATTTGTAGGTCTAACCCACAAGAGGAAAAATATGTTGAATGATGGGAGTGTTATTTTATAGACCTAAGCAAGTGATTTAAATGTCGGACCTATTTTGATGTTTTTGCAAAGTTTGTGCAAAACTAATCTTAATTATTTTGTTTTTCTATTTGTATATATTTCCGTCTCCAAGTTTGCTTGTATGGCCTATCCCCAAACTTCATCTACTACGTGGAAAGCCATGACTCCGGAAAATTCAATCTCCGTAATGGTGATAAGAATGGTAGATTTGCTATTTAACCAGCTGATACAGGAAACTCAACAATCTCACAAATGAAATCGAACTATAGATTGAAACGATGTTCATAAAACGCAGATTCACTTCTCACTATGCAAAAATCTCACATTAAGATTTGCCCGTAAATAAATAATATTAGTGAATTGAAGGAAGTATCTCAAACTAACAATGAGTAACAACCCCAAACACACAAGAAAGGAAGAAGAAGAAAAGTTTACAATTCTCAGATTTTTGCATAATGAAGAAGACGATGAACAACTTGATCTTAAGCTTGAGCAACTTCAGCTCATACCAATCGAATCCACGTATCTTTTCTTATTTCAACCAATCACTAAGCTCCACGTGTCCTCATATATGTGCTACTAAATTCCTATTTCACCAGCCTCTTACTTCATTCCACCTCAATCCTTTTCTATACTTTGATGTCATTGTTCTTCTAAGGAGGGTTCTTTTTTGTTATTTTTGTTGTGCATTGCAATGGATTTATACCTCTAAATTCATCTAGTTGTTGCTCGCACTTTAGATATGTGGAGTTTGAGCACACAATTATAGAACTCTGTGGTTTCTATTGAGATTCTTATTTGTGATGAACATTAAAGAAACAACAGCATATAAGGCTAATATCGTTACAACGTTTACACCAAGTAAAACAAGCTATAAGCGCTTGAACTACACAAGAAGGTAGTGAATACTAAATATATACGATATTACAAAAAATAAAGAGTTAAGAAAATACAAAAAGCAAGTCTTGGATCTGATTTGGTCAGTTTCAAATGTTTTTTCTGCCTCCTAGTTGAGTATATCGGATCAAAATCTGTTTTTTCTTCTTAAATCTTCAGTCAATGTACAAAAGAGAGATCACTTGGTTCTGTTATGTACTTCTATCAATGATGCTTTCTCCTGCAAACTCTACAAACAAAACTCTCAGTCACGACCTCACAAGTCAGTTTCCTATAATCAATACATCTATTTTCATTTTTATGTCATGTCTTATCTCAGTTCTTAAATATAAATAGATCTGGAAAAGAGAATGACCTCGTTCGGAGAACTGTTCTCAGAAGGGAACCATCGAAGCAGGACACCGAGGTTCATTGCACTCGGTATTAACTTGAATAGCAACGGAGTCGTTACCTGTAACAGCATTTTCAGGTAATCAGTTTTGAACTAAATATTATTTTAAGTATGTTCTCTTAGAATGGAAAAGGCTTGTTTGCATATATTAGGTAACTTACGAGACTTAGAGCAGTTGTGCCCAAAAGGAGTAGATACATTTTCCCCTACATTGGTCATTCATATTAATCCCAAAGCCACAAAGTTTAGGAAGAAGAAAATGGTAAAGAGTGTGTTCAACTACAAGGGTAAAAGGGTGTTACCTCGATTACGTGTAGGTTTGACGCTCGGCTTAGAAGAACAAAGGCGAACTCTCCAATCTGAGCAAGCAGTACCCCGACCTATATATAACATTTGTGACAAGAAATTTACGTGATTGGTTTTAATAGTATAATATGTAGAAACTCACAAAAGCTTAAGTAGAGAGACCAAACTCACATGGAAAGATATCCTCATGTTGTACCTAAAAGCCTTAACAACTACTGCTGCAATTGCTGTCTTAATAACTATCACTAGAATCACCGACGCTAGAAGGATATCCACGTGGTTCCATAGAAAGTGAACATTAATGAGCATCCCGATACTAGATAGAAAGAGAGCGGCAAACAGATTACGAATTGGTTCCACCTACATCACAAAGTAAGGGAGATTCCACCACCTTAAGACTTCATTTTGTACCACGTACTCGCAAAGCAAAAGCGACCTGAGTTTAGAATCAATACCTGCTCTAGTGTATGTTGAGCAAATTCAGTCGTAGACAACATAACGCCAGCCACAAATGATCCCAACTCAAGACTAAGACCCAGCTTGTCACTGCACTGAAAAAGTTTTGCGAGGAACCAACACTCTAAGTTAAAAATTGGAAATTACATCAATATGCTATTATACTTAAATACTTCAGTGTCTATTGTAATCATCATTTTTTTCTTCTGTAGTCTATTAGTAAGATGCAAGCTCAGGTAACAATTAACTCAGATGTTATAATACACCAAAAGGGATCAGAAAGCTAAGCAAGCACCAGTATGCAAAGAAATGACAGAATTAGACTTACCCATGCAGATAGTAAGCAGAATGCCACAGCAGCTAACTGGTAAAGTTCATTTGTCTGCATTATATAATGAGAGACATTGGCAATAATTTGGATCCCACTTTAAGAAAGAAATAAAGATAGACAAGTAGTGTATATGAAGATATGACGTCTAAAACGTACTTGAGATGATAATTGAATCATTAGCTTCAGAAAACGAGGTACAAATGACCACGTTAATAGAGATGCCACAGTGAGATATATGGACAATATCAGTAGCCTAAATTAGAAGAAGAAAATGTTTTATGTCAGAGACGGTAATGAGGATATATAAGAGGTTCCTGGACAAACTTCTTACTAGGGAACCACTTACAGCTTTCCCATTGATATAATTCCTTGTAGTAAACCACTGTTACCACCCAAAACTGGAAGCAAGGCGAATAGTAAACCAACAACACAGTCCTGAAAATTCAAGATTAAGCTAAAGGAAACAAAAATTTCGTAAAACGAAATATTCAATTTGTAAATATAGAGTGATGTGAGTGAAACCTGAAAGATAAGTATCCCTATAGTAACTTGACCATGAAGAGAACTTGTACTGTTCCGTTCTACCAAAAACTTTACCACCTGGTCAAATTGACATGTGGATTAGAAACAGAAACTCTGAGATGAAACCGGAAAGAGAGTAGCTTTTGTATTAAACTTGAGAAGACAAAAGAAAAGAAAAATACCACTGCAGTTGATGACATAGATAAAAAGGCACCAACAAAAATACCCTCTGACAACCTTGCTCCACACAACTGCACATGTCATCAGATATCAATTCTAAAAATAATTTCAAGATTGCCGTATATGCACACATACTGAAATCTTTGGCCATACCAAGGCAGTTACACCACACAAAAACATGAGTAAGACAATTTGAAGAAGCCCTCCAAGGACAGCAACTGGGCCAACGACTTTCAGCTGTAGCATTAACACAAGAACAACAGATTGTCAGAGTGATATTGCAAAGTCGACATGAAATTGTATTCAAGTTAGTCAAATGTAAGGATATACCTACCTTAGTCATTGAGAATTCCAAACCCAAAGCAAACAGAAGGAAAACAACACCAAACTGTGCTACGGTTTCAACCTGCCATAGCATCAGAAGAAGAAACAGAAAATGTGAATACCAGAGTACTTTTTCCGTATGACTGTGGGGCTCCACGTCATCCTTTCATTTATACCCATACTGATGGATTAAACTCAAACGACAAGAACAAAAAAAATCAATGGTGAAGCCAACGTTAACATGCTCAATCAGAAAGCAAAAAGATCTGATTGCTATAATTGGCATGCCATCTAAAGTCACCGAAAATCTAATTGCTATACAGTAGGGAAATTTGAATCTAATCAACCTTAATTGTAAAAGCACGAAAAGAGACATCAGAAAATAGATACATGTAACAACATCCCCGAAACTAAAGTGGTCCATTAATGTCTTCTTGTAATGTTTGCATGCCATAATCTAATATAACTAGCAAAAATATGTCTACCGATTTTGATCGTACCTGAACCATTTCACTAATGAATTTCAATCCTCCTGGCCCAATGATTGACCCCGCAAGAAGATATCCAACAATGACCTAAAGCATATGTATAACATAACATCAGAATAGATAATTGACCATAGTGTGTAGCTCGAAATACAAGGAACCCAATATCAGAAGTATTTCAATGCCAATATGTAAGGTTGCATACCGGTTGTCCAAGACAAGAGAAGACGATGCCACCAATTGCAGCAAAAACAATAATGACCACCAAATCTGATATTAATCTGAAAACAATGTGAAGAACCTATCCATCACAAGTCTGAAACAGTGCATTTAACAAGATGCTCCAATACAGAGGAAATCTGAGAGAGACTAACCTCAAATCTACTTGAAGTATCGGATACTTAGATTTCTTGTTTGACATGACAAAAACATTATTCTGCAGAGTGGGATAATGAAGAACATTAGCTGCAACTACAAATAAATGGTGAGATCAGTATAAAAAATATAGCATGGTCTGCCAAAAACCTTCTTGTCAATAAGAGTCATATCATCAGAATCTTCATTCTCCAGGGAAAACACATCTTGAAGTTGAAACGGTCTCGTACCACTAGACACACATTAGGAGAAATAACTCATAAACCCTCATTGAACCACTAATCAAATATAGCTATTTTCAACAATGACAACAAAATTTCTGCATACTTATTTTCTTGTGTATCATTTCTTTTGCCCTTCTCATGAGTTACTTTAGCAACAGTCTCTATTTCAGCCTGGAAACATCAAAAAAGGGAGAATCTGAATCCAGAGCTCAAGAACATCAAAAACTATAACAAGTAACTAAAACCTACTTGTTGATCAGCAACACTGCTGTTAAAGCTAGCTCCATCAGATCCTAAGCAAAAGAAAACATGATTATAGAATAAATTGTTAATGTTTCCGTTTACTTTTTTCTCACATTCAATCAAAAGAGATCGATTAAGAAGAAGGAAACCTAACCTTCAGGCGAATCGTTTTCGGAAAATTCTTTCTCCAGAACTCGATCGAACATTTTAGCGATACTTCCTTCACCGTTTCCCGGAGCCGTCGAGTTCACGACGTTGCCGTAAAATCGCTCGCGTGTTTCTTCATCAGATCTCGCTGATAAGGACGTACCAAGTAAAAGGAGGAACGTTAATCCAATCACTGCGAATCTCGCCATCGATCAGAGATATTTTCCCAGGAATTTGGGAATCGTCGCGAATCAAAAACGTTTCAGAAATCAGATTTGATTTTTTTATTTTTTTTTTTAATGAGAGTTTTGGTTTTATTAGATCCAAAATTTTGAAATTGAATCAATGGGAAAGAGTTTTTGTGTTGAATGGTTGTTAATAGTTGTTGTTTAATTAGTGTAGTACGTGTCAATGCGAACTTGTTTTGGGTTCTTATTAAAGTCTCGTCGTGAGAGAGAAGAGAACTAGTCCGTTTTGCACGACACTCATTTTTGAAGCAATTCCACAGCTAGGGCAATATATACAAGCTTTGGTTCGACACTTCGACTCGAATTCTCGTCATGCGTTTCACTTTTAGGTTCTCAGTTTTGAAATTATGTGCAGAGAAATACTCAAAAATATTTATACATTTGATCTATTAACACATCCTCTTGGAATTTTCATCTATTGAAAAAATTTTACCATCGTGAATATATACCATTTTCAAAATTTTAAATAACAACCTAGAAAAAAAAGAGTTAAGGTTAGCCTATGACCAAATCCTTTGCAAATACTTCAAAATTACTATTTTAAAATTTGCAACGAATTCTTTTGCAAATTTTTTATGTATGGAACTATTTCTCATAATAGTTTACTTAGTTAGACGAATTTGAGAACAAAAATTAGAAAAGATATACAGTATATATGTGTATTCTTTCATCTTAAAAATAGTGTTTTTCATCTTTAAAATAATGTTATACACAATTTTCTATGTGTATTAATTTGAATCAATATAATATAAGAACATTAAAAAGTTGTAAATTCTAAATGTAAGTAAAAAATAAATTTTGCAGCTGATTTTTCATATTTTTGTGATTAAATCTCATGTGAGTTTGTGACCATATCTTTTGATTCTTCCATCTCATACACACGCTTTACGACGTCGTTTAGCAGAGGGAGCGTGATGGCCACAAGCTCTCTCTCTCCCTTTACCTTTCATATATCTAATATCTTCTGTCTTACTTCATAAACAAATCACTGCCACATAGAGAGTGAGTAAGAGAGAGTTATTCCAATGGCTATCATCGCAAGCACGTTCGGCACGGGGCTAAGTTACGCCGGGGAGCTTCCATTCAAGCCAGTCACCGGGGGAGAGGTGGGACGAAAGCAGCAGAGAATGGTGGTGGTGAGAGCAGAAGGCGGTGGAGGTATCAATCCGGAGATCAGAAAGAACGAAGATAAGGTTGTTGACTCCGTCGTTGTCACCGAGCTTTCCAAGAACATAACTCCCTATTGCAGGTTCACATTCTCTTATTAATTAGGAAAGAAAAGAACATAGTTAGCTACTATTTGAATCATGTTTTAATTAAAATCATGCATAGTAGTGATTTATACATTAATGTATCTTCATACTAATCCATATGTTTTGCCAAAGCTTCTGCTCGTAAGATTTTTCTTAATTAGTAGTCTTTTTACAAACGAACAAATGTACGAATAAGTATTTTTGTGCATGTATATAAAATCATGGTCATGCATGGATTTGATTTGACTTTAGGTGTTGGAGGTCGGGGACGTTTCCATTGTGTGATGGGAGTCATGTGAAGCACAACAAAGCTAATGGAGATAACGTTGGCCCTCTTCTTCTCAAGAAACAGTAGTTCTTTTTGTTTTTTTTCTTGTTGTTTGTGTGTGATGTATTGATACTCGTCTAATTGAATAATAAGAAAATTATCTAGTGAAATGAAGCTTATAATAAAGGAAAAATATTCAAAATTTCCTTAGCGATCCTTGTTTGGTCTTCTAATTTTTGAATATATTTTTATCCAAAAATGCATTAAAATTAACAAAGTCGTAAATTTAATCGACAACTTTTAGATTTTACAAATTTATCGCATATAGAAATATCCATCTCATATCTTTGACACCAAATTCGTATGTTGTGTTGTTTGGATCAAGTATTCATATAATTATTATTCCATTATATATTCACAAGAATATTTTGCCACCATGGTACGTAAATCATTGATGCTATTATATTCTTCTTTGTATCTTAACATACTTGTTCGCATTCTAAACACGATCGACAAGGGTTATGCTGATCATTTCTCAACACTGATCTATAAAATCTATATTATTGTAACCCACATTAGTCAGTTTCGATATAGTTGAGTAAATAAATTTGTTTTGTGTCCCAAAAAGAGTTTTTTAATCGTAACCTCATAACTAGTTACTACTTTTACTAGTTTTATTCACCGTGAACACCGCCCAGGTAAGTAACAAACCAAGTTGAGTCAGATTTGTTCCGGTGATGAGTTAAAGCATTTGTTTTTCGGCGTTGGTAACAGTTTCCCCTAAAACGACTCACTTTTTCCTCTTTCTCGAATAATCATTCGCCGAAGGCTGATGGCCACGTTGGACTCAGCGTTGACCAAGTTTTGGATGATTTTTTTCCGGCCTCCATATTTATGGTATAGTTTGAATTCCCCGATTTAGGTTTAGTTTGGTTAAGTAAGTAGAAAGTCAAAAGTTAGTTTACTAAACCGGCCAAAGCCAAGATATACAGTAGCTGATTTTCCCTAAACGAGTTACTAAACCGTATTAACTAGGATTTGGTTTAGATCAAATTTTTTTGTTAGTCAAAACTCAATCTAATGAATTTTCCAAATTTATTGGGCCTTAAACATAATAATGGGCCGATTTCGGAGGAGTGAAGAAATCCAACACCAACAACATTCACGGATCTGGGCTCGCAAAAGCCCATCCAAAAAAAACAGAATACGAACGAAGCTGTCTACAAAAGCTTCCATAGTAATCCACTCCCTCTCGAATCCTAGCAGCAGAGACATCAATGGGACAATCTAGCAAAAGTATGTTAGGTTCTCCTTCTCCAGGTAAGAATTTTGGTCCCCGATAGCCTAGTATTCCGACAGATTCCCTTAGTAAACGATTCCGACAGATTCGGTTTTGTCATGTTGTGAATCCCCAGAACTTGGTTCCATAAATTCATAAATCCCCCAGCATGATTAGTGACTCTTAAGGTTCTTAGATTACAATAAGCGTCTTCGTTTTAAGTATATTATTGACTTTGTAAATCGTAATTATTTTTTAAATGCTTTTGCTGATTTCGTATTTGATTCTGCTGCTCTCTCTTTCAGATAAAAGGAAGGCTGAGGATGAATTGGAGACAGTGAATCCAAAGAAGAAGGCGAGTGTTCTTAAAGCCTATTTTTCTTCTTCATAATGATACAATGACTATTTTGTTTTCACTCTCTAACAGATTTCTATAAAATGGACAACAGATAATCTGTCTGATTGCTTCCATCAAAGAAGATGTGAGTTCCATCAAAGTCGTTGTGGACTCTCTTAAAGAAGATGTGGCTTCTCTCAAAGCAACTGTGAACTCTTTGAAATCAACATTTGATTTGCTGTCCACAAAGAAAGATTCACTTGCCATTTTTACCTCATTCAAGGTATAAAATCTCTTCTTGATCACTTATTTATTGTGTTTACTACGACTTCTGCTATATAACTTTGAGATTTTCTTCACAAGTAGAGATAGATTTTCAACTTACATACACTTTTCATAACTAGGAAACTGCAAGGATACCTGCTTCGGTTAAGAATATTGTCAGACCAGTTATTCAAAATTCTGCATCCTCTGAGGATCTCAAGGTGATACTTCATACCTCAGTCTTGTTATGTTCTCCTGTTTTCATTATTTTGCTTATGTAATGTGTGCCTTTTAGGACTCAAGCTAGCTGTTTCTTTCTCCAACCGCATTGACTATACTTCTTTGTGGATATTTGTTTCTGAGTCTTTTTAATTCTTTGAGTCAAACATGTTTTTTTGGTTGATTTTGGCAGATAAGTGATCAAGGTGAAGAGCCTGCCCATAAAAAGGTAAGAAATAGTTTTTTTTTTTAATTGTAAGTGCCAATTCACAAAAATATCGTATTCTGTTTTATATATACAGGCTAAAACAGATACCAATACTTGTAAAAAAGAGAGCAGCCGTAATGTTTCTAGCAAGGAATCTGATGTAGTGAAGAAAGAAACCCTAGAACGAACGTTACCTACTTACTCTTTTAAGAATCTTACAAAGACTGCTGAGGTAGGCGAGAGAGCCTTATTCATTCCAAAACAAGGGGGGAGGTAAATTTGATTTTCCATGTTTTGGAGACTTATGTTCCATGTGTTGATTATATTCTCTCCCTGCAAATTAACTGGTGGTAACTTCAGATATGATTGTGGCACGATTTTCGTAAAGGGATATGATTCTTCGCTTGGTGAGAATGATCTCGCGAGAGCATTGCTTGAACATTTCAGTCCATGTGGAATGATCTCAAGAATTTATTTTCAAACAAATGACGCCGGTGAAGCTGTCTTAAAGTCTGTGACTACTTTCTTACTCCAATTTTGTGACAAGTAAAGTTAAATGCTAATGTAGTTTCCCTTTCTTTTTACAGACATGTGTTCATTGTAATGTTACAAGGCACAGAGGACGCTTTAAAACTTAATGGTAGTGACATGGGAGGATGCAATCTTGAAGTTCATGACGCTACAGAGAGAGACGAATTCTATGTCAATTATGAAGTGAGTGGTGGTCCGTTTATCAAGAAACCTTGTCAGCGTCTTTTGGCTAGACGTAAATACACAAGGTACATAAATTTGTTGTTGATGATTGATTCTCGTCTCATGATAACAATAGTGACTTGTCACTAATTTGTGATTTACTATTTCGTTAGAGAAAATCCCCCTGTGTATGGCATTGTCAGTTCTAGCAAGATCAACAAGTAATAGCGACCAGCCTCAGGCCCTCAATCTAAGTGAAAGTGAAGCTTATAATCGTCCAAACGATGATATAAAAGACAAATTTACAAAATTTTCTTACCGATCCTTGTTTGGTCTTGTAATCTTTGGTAAATTTGGTGAAAAAGGCCAAGTGTGGATAATTCGGTTCGATATGATTCAAACCGGTTTAGTTCAAAGACATGATTATCAACCGGTTGAGAATGATGTGTTGATCCCTTCTTTAGATTTATATTATAGGTCCGGTTTGAGAACCGATGCATGCATAAGTGATTCTTAACAAACTCGAGGAGGCCCATTGTGTTTAAAATGGATATCACTTGTTGATTAAAGCTGGAGTTTACGTAGTTATGCACAATTTTGAACTCATACATTGGGGAGATGAATTAAGCCAAGATGCTAAGAAACGATCCGTCTGCAAATCAAAGAACACAGAAACATTGAATAGGCTATATGAAGTATTTTATTCCATTGACGTGTTTAAATAGAGTGTTCAAATAGAATTTTTTATTTTTCACATTCCAACTAAAACCTTAACTAGAACATTACATAAACAAAAAATATAGAAAAAGCTCAACAATGTTCTGAACTATGTCACAAAAAAAGGTTCATCTTCTTCTAAAAGCTTTCTAATCATTGTCGTTGTAGTTTAAAGTAATCTTATTACTCTTAAGTATCATCGATGAGTCAACCCTATTCTTTCTCATCTCGAGCTTCTCAGCCTTTCCAGTCATGATACTTAGATTAAGTGTGTCACTTTCACATAATCATCAATCATATTGATATATGCAGATAGACTCGTCTGATAATTTCGAATGTCCAACGCAAATAGAAATAATAGTTTTCTTTATACTTTTTTTTGTAAACTTTCAAATCATATAGTAATAAAAAAAAGCATACTAAAACTTGATAAAACAATTTTTAAATCCATAAATAGTTTGTAAAAAATATAAATAATAGTGAAAAAACATTTTCTTTTAATTCTATTTATTCAAAGCAAACTCTTCCATTTTGTAATTAAGTCCATTACCTTAATTACAATGGAATCCAAGCAAACAATAGAAGAAATAACAATGGAATTAATCAAAGAGAAATTTTTGTACAAATATCTATTTTTATCCAGTTTAACTAATATTTTATTAACTTTAAATCTTAAAGCCCATGTAATATTGTAAATGAAAAGACAAAAAAAAAATGAATTAATATAAAAAACCTATAAGATTATGTGTTTTACATAAAAATCTTAACATAATTTCTAAAATATGTCCTTAACTCTCTTTTGATGCCTTAAGTCATTGCTTGAATAGCTTTTGCAATGGACCAGTCTTGTAAGCACATCCGCTCAAACCATATGTTTTTTTGTCTTTGTAAAGATAAATCCCTTTAACATTTACAATTGAGCTGAAATGCTCAACCAATTATAGTTTAATCTTTTTTTCGAAAAGAGTTTTAACAAACCATCTTAACATATGTTGTTTACAAACCGTTGGTAGCACGTCAGAGAAACATTGGGTGACCACAACAACTCTTTAGCAAAAGCAAACTGAATGATTGCACTTTTGCTATAATCATTCTTTTTGTCCTCATCAAACTCAACTCCAACAACCAGAGCAACTGTTTTGAAGAACTCATCAATAGCTGCTCTGTCAACTAGGGGACCAGACCAGAAGCAAGCAAAACATCTTGTAGATAGTATTCATCTGTTGACGAATCATCTGAGCTAGATGAACTCCAAGGTTCCTTGGTAGAAGGTTCTTTTGATAAAGGAAAAAATCGCAAGTAAATCCTCCTTTTTGGGCATCAAACTAATGGACATAACACAAAGTTCACTATAATTTCGACACAGTCCACATCTTTTTTGAGAGAATCCACAATTAGTTTGATAGAATCCATATCAACTTTGATTAACTACTGGTTGCAGTTATAAATTTTGTTCAATCGTAAATTTAACTACTATATATACGGTTAAAATGGTTGTGATTAAATACAGTTACGGGTATAGAGATTACGATTAAATACGATTACGGTTATTAGTGATTATGATTAATATAGTGACGAAATCTTACGAATTATCTAACTTTATATAGCATTATAACATATTTATTTTAGAAAAGACCATTTTGTGACGTAATTGTTTTTATATGCGATATTTTTTTTGAAAACATTTATCTAAACGTTAGATATTTTTTTTGCATTATACATTGTTTTAATTATATTTTTAAATTTTTAACTATACGGTAAATAATACGGTTAACTAACAGTTTGATATGTTTACGGTTCACGTGTAACACTAAAACCAAAAATTATAAAACAATGTGAAGAGTACAAGTCTAATCTTTGTATGAACCGAGCAAAATTTTATATCAATACTTTTCTCCTAAAATTGAGTCTACGAGTAAAACTTTGTATGAACTGTTTTATTGTAATCTATTTTACGGTTAGTGGTTATACTAAACTATTATGATTTAACCTGTGGTACACTACGGGGCAAATATTTTATTTATATATATAATAATATAAATTTTACGGTTTTCGTTTATTATTAAAGTTATATAATTTTATATTAATGTTGTAACTAAAAAAATTGGTGATGATAAAATAATAAAATAAATATTTAACATGTGTTATATCAATCCAAACCCGTTCTGCTATTCATATCAATCTAAATCCGTCCCGTTATATTTTTTGTCTCATGATTTTTTAGTTTTGTATAAGTTTAAATATTAGTTGTTGAATTAGTTGTGATTGTGATTTTATGTCGAAAAAGTTATGGACTTTTAATTTCATAAAATATTTAAACCAAGATAAGGAATGTTTTTAGGTGCACATATAATTGGGTTTGCTCATTTTACGGGATTGTAAATGTATTTTGGTTTGTTTCACAATATTTGCTTTAATTGTTTGCCCAAATTTAATTGAAATAATTCAAATAGTTCAAATTTTGGTTGTTTTAAGATTTAGTGAATATTGTAGGTGAGATAAGGAGAATATAATTTATTGTGTTTTGCGTGACATATGGGATTGCCATATATTTCGAATCTTTTTGGTTTATTATACAATTATTTGTTTTAAAAATATTCAAACTATAATTAGAAAAAATTCAAATAATTAAAATCCAGTAACAGCCATTATAAATAAGTCTAAACTCAAGGATTTATTTTACAAAATGGCTGCAAAAATGTATATGTAGATTATTCATTAAACCCAAAGGGCATATAACGCGACAATATCAACAGCCCAAAAGGCCCACTAACTGTTTGATTATAGACAAAGAAGAGAAATAAACCAAAACAACACGTGTACAAACGTGGAAGCCTCTGAAAGCTGCATCGAAACTTCACACACCTCCATCACCGCCTAAATTATCATCGCAGGTTTTCGCCTATCGAATGCTGATGTTACGGTTATAATTTTTTAACACAGCAGCTCCAGAAATCGATTTGAAAAATTATTTTTTGTTTGTTGTATGATCTGTCAGGAATAGTTGAATTAACCCTCAAACCGGCCGGTTAATTGTTCTCGGGAGCGACAATAAACCGAATTTTAAACTGAAAAACCGAATCTTTGGCCGGTTATTTATCAAATTGTACCGGAAATAACCGAATGAAGCCCTCCCTTAAACGACGTCTTCTTCTTCTTTCTCGAAAATTCGCCAAAGCTTCGATCCGAAAACTTCTTCGCCAATCTTCCTTTTCTTCTCACGAATTTCTCCTTCAAGCTCCGTTCCCAGCAATGTCATGGTACAGAAGAACAAAACTCGTATTCGATTCCCTGCGACGCAACATAAACCCGAAGATTCTACCTCGATCTCATGTTACTTCGAGAATCAACAATCCAATTGGGTCTTCTAATCCCTCAGCTAAGTTCTCTTCAATCTCTTCGCGAGAAGTAGGATTAAGATCATGGACATCTCTCGGCCGAAACACGAACAGAATCGCGTATAATCCGTTTCTGAGTCAACCCAAGAGATATTACTACGTTGATCGATACCAAGTTCGTCATTTCAAGCCACGAGGACCAGGACGGTGGTTTCAAAACCCTAGAACTGTGTTTACGGTGGTGCTCGTTGGTTCCGTTGGTCTGATCACTTTGATTGTTGGGAATACAGAAACGATTCCGTACACAAAGAGAACACATTTCATTCTCTTATCGAAACCTATGGAGAAGCTTCTTGGTGAAACTCAATTTGAGCAGATTAAGAAAACTTACCAAGGGAAAATTCTTCCTGCGACTCATCCTGAGAGTATCAGGGTTAGATTGATAGCTAAAGAGGTTATTGATGCGTTACAGAGAGGTTTGAGTAATGAGCGTGTATGGAGTGATTTGGGGTATGCTTCTACTGAGAGTAGTTTGGGAGGTGGTAGTGATAAAGGAGTTAAGGAAATGGAAATGGCTATGAGTGGTGAAGATACTATGACTGATATGAAATGGTCTAAAGAAGATCAGGTTCTTGATGATCAATGGATTCAAAAGAGTAGGAAGAAAGATTCAAAGGCTCATGCAGCGACTAGTCATCTTGAAGGTATTAGTTGGGAGGTTCTTGTGGTTAATGAGCCTATTGTTAACGCGTTTTGTTTGCCTGCTGGGAAGATTGTGGTGTTCACTGGGCTGCTTAATCATTTCAAGTCAGATGCTGAAGTTGCCACTGTGATTGGGCATGAGGTATATAAAAAGTTTTGATTGTTTTGATTTGTGAATGTACTATCTTTCTGTTAGGCTGCTTGTTAATGTGGAAATGATTAGGAGAGTAGCTATTGGAACGAAAGCATGGTTTTTTTTTCCTGATTGTTCTGTATATTGGTTCAGGTTGGTCATGCGGTGGCCCGACATGTAGCTGAGGGAATAACTAAGAACTTGTGGTTTGCTATCCTTCAACTGGTCCTATATCAGTTTGTCATGCCTGATCTTGTGAACACTATGTCCGCCCTTTTCTTGAGGCTTCCTTTCTCCAGAAAGTAATTCTTCTTCCTCTCTTACCATCAACACCATCTAGTCTCTTTTACTGTGAATCTGCAATAGTTCTTTCGTTCTCGAATAACTCATGAGGTTTGCAAAATTACAGGAACAAAAATTCATTTAGTTCAAGTAAATTTGTAAGAAACTAATCACCTTGTGAACCATTAGAAGCTGTTGGTATAGTTAGGCATGATAAGAGAAGTTAACAAGAAAGCTTTGTAGGTTTATGTTTCACATCTTTTAATCATCTAGTGAACCATTTGGCTACAAAACGTTGCAAACCAGTAGAAGCTGTTGTTGTGGTTAGGGTATTGGTAGGAGAAATGAAATATGTATGTGTGTATAAGAAGAAGTTCTGATGCATTCAAACTCCCCTTGTGTATGTGTTTGGTGTTGCATCACAGGATGGAGATAGAAGCAGACTACATCGGTTTGCTGTTACTTGCATCTGCGGGCTATGACCCACGAGTAGCTCCCACAGTGTATGAGAAGCTGGGAAAGCTCGGTGGAGACGCACTCGGAGATTATCTATCGACCCATCCGTCGGGAAAAAAGAGATCAAAACTTTTGGCTCAAGCCAATGTGATGGAAGAAGCACTAATGATATATAGAGAAGTCCAAGCAGGTCGTACTGGCGTTGAAGGCTTTCTTTAGCTCTTCACCATTCATCTCGTCTGCTTCTGTACATTATTTCTCCTCCACCTCCATTAATCATGTGGAATGTTATGTTAGTATGTTTATGTCGTTAAATTGATTGGTGCAATAGAATGATTCCGATTGAGACGTATAGTTGGATATTTTGGTCTAAATAAACATTTTAGACATAGAACATGCAAATGGTGAAAATAGGAACCTGAAATAGAATAGTTATAAGTATTGAATTCACGATATCTATCAATTCAATGAATCAAATTGATCCACTGGAACCAATCAATGGTGAAAATGTGAAATATCTTGATGAAGCCATCTTGGTTCTTTTAGGATATAGTAGTAGCTTGAGAGATAGAGGGAGAGAGAAAGTGGGTCATATGGAGTTTAAGCTTTAAATGTGTTTTTATAAATGTTGTGATAGACCGGTGAGCTGACCACTGCTCTTCTCAGTAAATTCAATTCCATTGACAGAGACCCAATATTATTGTGGTTTTTAGATTTTTTGTTTACATACCTTTTTAGTATGGAGAGACAGAAAAAAAAAACACTTTTGACCAATGAAAATATCATTTATAAACATTTTAAAAACTAGTTAATCTAGCTAGTAATCAAAACACGAGTTCTTACTAATGATGTTTTCAGACAAATTCAATTTCACATCAAGCTTTCAATTTTTGGTGAAAAACACAAGTTTAGGTTGTTTTAACATTTAAATACGGCAACACGGATCCACCTTTTGTATCAATGCATTAAGATTTCATTTCAAGAGGTACGAATGATTCAGTCTCTACCAAAGAGAATCCTACATACTTTATGTTTTTTTCTGAATACTTGTTTATATTCCTCTCCTCACAAAAATCCAAAGCAATAAACAAAGCTTGATGTGACTTATTTTGTTATCTACGTAAAACGAAAAATGAGAAAGTGATAAATCAAGAATATGCTCGTAGACTTCAAGACCTGCTTAAATGAATCTCATGCCTCATAATCTCATTGCTTAAACTAAGCAATAAACATTGAAGCTCGAGATGAGTCATAAATTCTCAAACCTAACGGTACTAATACTTACATAGAAGTAGGAGAAGGAACCATGAGCACATTAATTACTCTTCTCTGCCATTACCAACCAACTTGTTAGTAATTGTGCACACAGAACATCTATGAAAACCACCTCTTACTTCACCTTTATTACTTCCGCCAAAGTAACAACAACACTCTCTTTATCTCTTCTTCTCCATAGAGATAGAGAGAAGAATCATCTCCTATACTCTAGCTCCAACAATGGCTAACAAAAACCCACTTCAAAAACCCTTTCTTTTCATAATCTTATCAATCAATCTCATCTTTCTTCAAGCAGAAACAACTACTCAAATCTCTACCAAGAAGACTTATGTTATCCACATGGATAAATCTGCCATGCCTTTACCTTACACTAATCACCTACAATGGTACTCTTCAAAGATAAACTCTGTAACGCAACATAAATCTCAAGAAGAAGAAGGTAATAACAACAGGATACTCTACACTTACCAGACTGCTTTCCACGGTTTAGCAGCTCAGCTTACTCAAGAAGAAGCAGAGAGGCTTGAGGAAGAAGATGGTGTTGTAGCTGTGATACCTGAGACAAGATACGAGCTTCACACTACAAGAAGTCCAACGTTTCTTGGGTTAGAAAGACAAGAAAGTGAGAGAGTTTGGGCTGAGAGAGTCACCGACCATGATGTGGTAGTTGGTGTTTTAGACACTGGTATCTGGCCTGAGAGTGAGAGCTTCAACGATACAGGTATGTCCCCTGTTCCTGCTACTTGGAGAGGAGCTTGTGAAACTGGAAAAAGATTCTTGAAACGTAACTGCAATAGAAAGATCGTTGGTGCTAGAGTTTTCTATAGAGGCTATGAAGCTGCAACGGGAAAGATCGATGAAGAGCTTGAATATAAGTCACCGAGAGACAGAGATGGTCACGGGACACACACTGCAGCTACTGTAGCTGGCTCACCTGTTAAAGGAGCTAATCTTTTTGGATTTGCTTATGGGACAGCTCGAGGGATGGCTCAAAAGGCTAGAGTTGCTGCTTATAAAGTCTGTTGGGTCGGAGGGTGTTTCAGTTCAGACATTTTGTCGGCTGTTGATCAAGCTGTTGCTGATGGAGTTCAAGTACTCTCTATATCATTAGGTGGTGGGGTCTCTACTTATTCTAGAGACAGTTTGTCTATAGCAACATTTGGAGCAATGGAGATGGGAGTTTTCGTTTCGTGTTCTGCCGGTAATGGAGGTCCTGATCCGATTAGTCTCACTAATGTTTCTCCATGGATCACAACAGTTGGTGCAAGTACTATGGATAGAGATTTTCCAGCAACAGTGAAGATAGGAACTATGAGAACATTCAAAGGAGTGTCACTTTACAAAGGCAGAACAGTTTTGCCTAAGAATAAACAGTATCCTCTGGTTTACTTAGGAAGGAATGCAAGTAGTCCTGATCCAACCTCGTTCTGTCTAGATGGAGCTTTGGATCGGCGCCATGTAGCGGGAAAGATCGTGATATGCGACCGCGGTGTTACTCCACGTGTGCAAAAGGGTCAGGTTGTGAAAAGAGCTGGTGGAATTGGGATGGTTTTAACTAACACTGCAACAAATGGTGAAGAGCTTGTTGCAGATTCTCATATGCTTCCAGCTGTTGCAGTTGGAGAGAAAGAAGGTAAACTAATCAAACAGTACGCGATGACGAGTAAAAAAGCGACAGCGAGTTTAGAGATTCTTGGAACAAGAATTGGTATCAAACCTTCACCAGTTGTAGCAGCGTTCTCTTCAAGAGGACCAAATTTTCTGTCTTTGGAGATCTTGAAACCAGACTTGTTGGCTCCAGGAGTGAATATTCTTGCAGCTTGGACTGGAGACATGGCACCATCGAGTTTATCATCTGATCCAAGGAGGGTTAAGTTCAATATACTGTCTGGAACTTCAATGTCATGTCCTCATGTAAGTGGTGTAGCTGCTTTGATCAAATCAAGGCATCCAGATTGGAGTCCTGCAGCAATCAAATCAGCTCTCATGACAACTGCTTATGTTCATGACAACATGTTTAAGCCTCTTACGGATGCATCAGGAGCAGCTCCTTCATCGCCTTATGATCACGGTGCAGGACATATAGATCCTTTAAGAGCTACAGATCCTGGTTTGGTCTACGACATTGGACCTCAAGAGTATTTTGAATTCCTCTGCACTCAAGATTTAAGTCCATCACAGCTTAAGGTATTCACAAAACATTCAAACAGAACCTGCAAACACACTCTTGCCAAGAATCCGGGAAACTTGAACTACCCGGCGATATCAGCTTTGTTCCCAGAGAACACACATGTTAAAGCTATGACACTTAGAAGAACAGTGACCAATGTTGGTCCTCACATTTCAAGCTACAAGGTTTCTGTCTCGCCATTCAAAGGCGCATCCGTAACTGTCCAGCCCAAAACACTCAACTTCACTTCGAAGCACCAGAAGCTTTCCTACACGGTTACTTTCAGGACAAGGTTCCGGATGAAGAGGCCTGAGTTTGGTGGTCTAGTGTGGAAGAGCACTACACATAAAGTTCGTAGCCCGGTTATCATCACATGGTTGCCTCCTCTGTAGAACAACAACCAATGTTTGAGCAATCCTAATGTTTTTAGTTCCACAAATAAAAATTCCTTATGTAATGGGAGCTATTCTCTAGATCAATGCTTTGGCATTTATAAAACAACCATATGTTCTTCTTTTGTCACAATGATAACGCTTAACAGAAGACAATTGAATTTGTCAAAACCAATGATAATTCTTCTGTTGCTTTAAAACAAACTTGGGCTTATTTTTATTAGTAAGCCCAATTAAGTCAACTAAACCTTACACTATGTATACGACGTGATGATCTCTAGGGTTTCAACAAAACAGAGGCGATGAAGAGAAGACGAGAAGTTACCACACCATCGCCAACACGACGAGTTCGTCACGGTGGAGATATCGATATCCCTCTCGATATAACGTAGTATGCGTCTTCTTTGGTTTTTGTACAACGTATGTTAGTGTCGAGATGGGTAAGGGTTATTTATTCCTACATTCTCGGAACAGAGAATTCCCTTATTGTGCAAATTAAACAAAAAGGTCTCGAGACTTATAATTATAGTCATAAGTTGATAGATGTATGCATATATGTTTTCAAATTTTAGTAACAAATAAAATGATTTCTTAAACATATGTTATTTGCTACTATCTTTCTAATTAAAATCGTTTCCTATAAAACATTTTTTTTGTCAACTTCGTTTCCTATATATGTGAGATTTCAAATTAGTTCCCTTACGTATACATATTTTAACTAAATTCCCACCAACTATTTTAAGTAGCATGGAAATATTGTCACGAAATTATACTACTTAATTAATATCTAGATTTTTGTACTAACTTAGCCTTTACAAAAAAAAAAAAAAAAAAAAA
>Ga0041059_1000052_pt1 | contig 55298 bp, 54 predicted proteins | sample AraColnosormetaG_FD_56232 | JGI IMG/M metagenome (GOLD analysis project Ga0041059, IMG submission 56232) | Arabidopsis roots microbial communities from North Carolina, USA - Col MF nosort | ecosystem: Host-associated > Plants > Roots > Unclassified | place: USA: North Carolina | collected...
ATAGGGAAGTTGCTAGCATGCGTTCTCCACAAACGAGATATCTTTTTTTTTTTTTTTTAAAAAAAAAGGTCCAGTCCCAATTGGGCTTAGGCCCGGAATTACAATCGTCCACAGTTACAAAACAGGAAAAATCCGGTCACCGGAAAAAGAGAACCAGAGGTGGATTTGGGCAGTGGAACGGAGGCAGCAAATAGATCTATTAGTACCGTCGTATACAAGGCCCACTACTTTGCAACACAACCACCGGAACGAGATCATTGGCCGAAGTATACGAGTCCTGCCGCAAATCTCTTACCAATGAGCTGGCCGGACCTGCAACAAACCTAACGGAAAAAACCCAGTTTCCGACACTCCGCCACCCAATTTGGTCGAGTCCCCAACCTCGCAAAACGACCACGCATTTCCAAGCCTCTGACCTCCAAAACCTTAGATCTGAAAATTTTCCAAAAGCAAAGCAACCTTCAATCCGGATTGATGGAGACAAAAAACGGAGGCTAAAGAAGGGTGATGGCTCAGACAACCCTTCAGCAACCGGAACCCGCAACAGCCATCTCAGATCCAGTTTGTTAACCATCAAACACGCACTGAAAACCCACCAATCCACAGCGTCTTCCGCCACAGCTACAGCGTCTAACCAAGTGGTTGAACCAAGAAAGACTTCACCGATCTCCACCGACGTCCATAACCAGGAAGAAACGGAAGAGAAGCCTCTCATCCACCGAGAAAGGGCCACCGCTGCCACGCTTACCGGAAAAACCACACCACTCCAATGCCGGAGAAGATAGCTTGCCTTACTCCTGCTTTGTCTTGCAAATTCATAACCTAAGATGAAGAACAGAGGCAGAAAAAACTAGATCTGTAAAAACTGGAAAAAACTTCAAAGAGAGAGAAAATGAACAGTAGCGGAACGATTGTCCAAAGTCCTCCAAACGAGATATCTTTAAATGTTGTTTTGCTAATTAGTGGCGTTTCGAGAGCTAGGCGAGCAACAATGGCGATGAGATTTAATATGGTAAGTGTGTAGTTAATTAACAAAAGTTCAAACCGGATGCTATTCTTACTTGTAAAGACAAACGACCAATTAAGAATCCAAATTTTAATATAGGAATTGAAATAAACTAATGGACCTTGTTTTTGGCGATTCATTTCTTTATTTGTTATCTTAATATGGGTCACGATTCCTTTTGTTATTTAATTGTATTAAGATGTGCATTAAGATGTGGAATAATAGCACTTATGCAAATCTGTGCATTGCAAAAAAAAGAAAGAAGAAGCAAGATGGAGTCAAGTGATCGTTCAAGTCAAGCAAAAGCTTTCGACGAGACAAAAACCGGCGTGAAAGGGCTTGTGGCTTCGGGAATCAAAGAGATTCCAGCCATGTTCCATACACCTCCGGATACTCTAACAAGCCTGAAACAAACAGCACCACCTTCGCAGCAGCTGACGATCCCCACGGTGGATCTGAAAGGAGGAAGCATGGATTTGATATCGCGGCGGAGCGTGGTGGAGAAGATTGGAGACGCTGCGGAGAGATGGGGATTCTTCCAGGTGGTGAATCATGGGATCTCGGTGGAGGTGATGGAGAGGATGAAAGAAGGGATTCGCAGGTTTCACGAGCAGGACCCGGAAGTGAAGAAACGGTTCTACTCTAGGGATCACACTAGAGATGTGCTTTACTACAGCAACATCGATCTCCACACTTGTAATAAGGCTGCAAATTGGAGAGATACGCTCGCCTGTTACATGGCCCCCGATCCTCCCAAGTTACAGGACTTGCCCGCGGTTTGCGGGTAACGTTTCCCTTTCCATACCAAACACCTAGCTAGCTAGGATTCATTTCTCTTTAGTTTTTTTTTGGTTTATGATGATAGAGATTATATTCTTTTACTTTAATTATGAGAAAGAATTTCCACGTACGAATTGGCGTATTTCTCATCTACTTGCTTCGGGTCTACTAGATCGGATATCTTGTGTGTTTTAACTCGGTTATTACAAAATTTAAACTTGAAAAAGCATAAAAAGTCAATAATTAATAACTACATAAGTTAGTGGATTCTACACTTGATTTTATCATGAGTTATTGATTTCTAAATAGTAATTATAACCTTTTAATGATTTCATTGGTTTTTAATAAATTATTTATTTATTTCACATTGGATTTTAACAGATCTTTCAATGTATATATTAAATTAAAGATAAATAAATCAAAAAGTTAAATACCAAAGTTATTTTGAATAGATTTGTTATATGTGCCTTGTGAATAGCTAGACGTACGCTAATCTCTTGCAAATATTTTGATGTGACAGGGAGATTATGATGGAGTACTCAAAGCAACTAATGACTTTAGGTGAATTTCTCTTTGAGCTTCTATCTGAGGCTTTGGGATTAAACCCTAATCACCTCAAGGACATGGGCTGTGCCAAGTCTCATATCATGTTTGGCCAATACTATCCACCTTGCCCTCAGCCTGACCTTACTTTAGGCATAAGCAAGCACACCGATTTCTCGTTTATCACCATTCTTCTTCAGGACAATATCGGAGGGCTTCAAGTTATCCATGACCAATGCTGGGTTGATGTTTCTCCTGTCCCTGGCGCCCTTGTCATTAACATCGGAGATCTTCTCCAGGTTAAAAAGAAAATATTGTTGCGCTTCTAGCTTCATTTCATCTATGGAGTGGGTTTAACCCTCTGTTTTATTGTGTGCAGCTTATAAGCAATGACAAATTCATTAGCGCGGAGCATAGGGTGATAGCAAATGGATCTTCTGAACCGCGGATTTCAATGCCATGTTTCGTCAGCACGTTCATGAAGCCGAATCCACGAATATATGGACCCATCAAAGAACTTTTGTCAGAACAAAACCCTGCCAAGTATAGAGACTTAACCATCACCGAGTTTTCAAACACCTTCAGGTCCCAAACGATCAGTCACCCTGCGTTACACCATTTCAGGATCTGAAGCAATTATATTGGTGGCTCTGCTCGGTCTTCATCTCAAAGTAACTTTCGTGAAACCAGCTTCTTTTTTCTTTCTCAAAAGGCATAAGGATATTTGTAACATTCAAATAAGGTACACAATGAAAACTACTACTACTTACTTACTTCATCTTCCAGCCGTGATGTAATAAAATTTGCGAGGAACTTTCTTGTTTTAAGTCCTCGTGTTACCATTTTCATCTACGAACTTTGGGGATTAGATTCCCCCTCTTTTGAACCTTGTTTTATGTTGTATCACGAAAAAAGCTTATTGGCCTCATTTATCATCATCATCCACCGATGATATATCGTTTAATTATATGTTCATCAGATATTCTTGTAAACTTAAATGATTAACCAAAAGCATATGATTTTAGGTTTTTTAAAACCTTGGTGGACTAGTCCACGTTCGGTTGACTGATTTGGATATACATATACATATATATATATATATATGAAAATAACCAAATTAATATTAGATGTGGTTGTGATATACGTACATCATTTTCTTTATGAGGTGGCAATTTCTCTTGTTATCTGAATGATACAAATTTAGTTAAGGACGTAGAAAAGCAAAAAAACAAAACAAAAAAAAGACCAAGAAGCAATGGAGTCAACTGATCGTTCAAGTCAAGCAAAAGCTTTCGACGAGGCCAAAATCGGTGTGAAAGGGCTTGTGGATTCAGGAATCACAGAGATTCCGGCCCTGTTCCGTGCAACGCCGGCTACTCTTGCAAGCCTGAAGTCGCCACCACCTCCAAAGCATCTCACCATCCCTACCGTTGATCTCAAAGGAGCAAGCGTGGTGGAGAAGATCGGAGAAGCTGCTGAGAAATGGGGATTATTCCATTTGGTGAATCACGGCATCCCGGTGGAGGTTCTGGAGAGGATGATTCAAGGGATTCGCGGGTTTCACGAGCAAGAACCTGAAGCCAAGAAACGCTTCTACTCTAGGGATCACACTAGAGACGTGCTTTACTTTAGCAATCATGATCTCCAAAACTCCGAGGCCGCCAGTTGGAGAGACACTCTCGGTTGTTATACCGCACCCGAGCCTCCCAGATTAGAGGATTTGCCCGCGGTTTGCGGGTAAGTCATTCACTATTATTGTCAGAAAATCATGTGTTATTCGTTCAATGATTCCACATGGATAATGTAGTAGCTAGACGTTTATTAGCATACACAGCTTAATAATTCTGCATATATGGGGCAGGGAGATTATGCTGGAGTACTCAAAGGAAATAATGAGTTTAGGTGAAAGGCTATTTGAGCTTCTATCAGAGGCTTTGGGGTTGAACTCTCATCATCTCAAGGACATGGACTGTGCCAAGTCTCAATATATGGTTGGCCAACACTACCCACCTTGCCCTCAGCCTGACCTTACTATAGGCATAAACAAGCACACCGATATTTCCTTTCTCACCGTTCTTCTTCAAGACAATGTTGGAGGGCTTCAAGTTTTCCATGAACAGTATTGGATTGATGTTACTCCTGTCCCTGGGGCTCTAGTCATTAACATTGGAGATTTTCTTCAGGTTAAAAAGATCATGTTGCTACTTCGATCTTGCTTCATTTCATGTATGATTTGGGGTTTGATCCTTCTTTTTTACTGTGTGCAGCTTATAACCAATGATAAGTTCATAAGCGCGGAGCATAGGGTGATAGCCAATGGATCTTCTGAACCGCGGACTTCCGTGGCAATTGTTTTCAGCACGTTCATGAGGGCGTATTCTCGAGTATATGGGCCAATCAAAGATCTCCTGTCTGCAGAAAACCCTGCTAAGTATAGAGACTGCACCCTCACCGAATTTTCAACCATCTTCAGCTCAAAAACGCTCGATGCTCCTAAGTTACACCATTTCAAAATCTAAGACATTTGGGTTTAGACCTTTTTTGTCTACTAATCTATCAAACTCTCTCGGTACACAATGAAAACTGGTACTTCATATGTAAGCCATGATATAATACGATAGTGTACATTTCGAAGCTTATTGGCCTCGCATTCATCCTCATCCACCCATGATACTTGATTTTTTCATCAGATAATCTTGCAAACTTCATCAGAAGTAACCAAGAGCATATGGTTCACTAGTTTTATTGAGTGAGTTGAAAACTCATCCTGTGAGTCTAGGTCGGGGATCTACGCAAAACTTATGGTTCCCATTATACCATGCTTGTTGGATGATACATCAAATAAATAACCAATCGATATGCAAGAACAACACCTGCAACCTATATCTCACCTAGACCAAACCGGTTTAACTAATTGAAATATCACTACAAATTCTCCCCCTTTTCCTGATGGATATTGGTGAAAAATCAAAACCATTTCATTTGATTTATCAAAATGGCTTCTTGCATCCAAGAACTTCATTTCACTCACCTCCATATCCCAGTCACCATCAACCAGCAATTTCTTGTACATCCATCAAGTCCAACACCTGCAAATCAATCTCCTCACCATAGTCTCTATCTATCAAACCTAGATGATATAATCGGAGCACGAGTTTTCACTCCCTCCGTTTATTTCTATCCATCAACCAATAATCGAGAATCTTTTGTACTGAAACGGCTTCAAGATGCTCTTAGTGAGGTTTTAGTTCCGTATTATCCACTCTCTGGTAGGTTAAGAGAAGTGGAAAATGGGAAACTGGAAGTTTTCTTTGGAGAAGAGCAAGGTGTGTTAATGGTGTCGGCAAATTCATCAATGGATTTAGCTGATCTTGGAGATCTTACAGTTCCAAATCCAGCTTGGTTACCATTAATCTTTCGAAACCCAGGAGAAGAAGCTTACAAGATCCTCGAAATGCCGTTACTTATAGCTCAAGTAACGTTTTTCACCTGTGGTGGATTTAGCCTCGGGATTAGACTTTGCCATTGCATTTGTGATGGTTTTGGAGCTATGCAGTTTCTCGGCTCGTGGGCAGCTACAGCGAAAACCGGAAAATTGATTGCAGATCCTGAGCCGGTTTGGGATAGAGAGACTTTCAAACCAAGAAACCCTCCAATGGTGAAATACCCACATCATGAGTATCTTCCAATTGAAGAAAGATCGAATTTGACGAACTCCTTGTGGGATACAAAGCCATTGCAGAAATGTTACAGGATAAGCAAAGAGTTTCAGTGTCGTGTTAAAAGCATTGCTCAAGGAGAAGATCCAACCTTAGTTTGTAGCACGTTTGATGCAATGGCTGCACACATATGGAGATCATGGGTCAAAGCACTTGATGTGAAGCCACTGGATTACAATCTCAGGCTCACGTTTTCAGTCAACGTAAGAACAAGACTAGAAACCCTAAAGTTAAGAAAAGGTTTTTACGGCAATGTGGTGTGTTTGGCTTGCGCAATGAGCAGTGTCGAGAGTCTTATTAACGATTCTCTTTCTAAGACAACACGTTTGGTTCAGGATGCGAGACTTAGGGTTTCAGAGGATTACTTGCGTTCTATGGTGGATTACGTTGATGTAAAGAGGCCAAAGAGGTTAGAGTTTGGTGGGAAGCTAACGATAACGCAATGGACCCGGTTTGAAATGTATGAGACTGCGGATTTTGGATGGGGTAAACCGGTTTATGCAGGGCCAATTGACTTGAGGCCTACGCCACAGGTTTGCGTGTTGTTGCCACAAGGAGGAGTTGAGTCTGGCAATGACCAAAGCATGGTGGTTTGCCTTTGCTTGCCTCCTACTGCTGTTCATACCTTTACTCGGCTTCTATCTTTAAATGATCATAAATAAGTCAATGATGCGACACAACATTCACATTAATGTCAATCATATGATTTAGTATCGACTTTAAATTACCACTTCATGTTTATTCCAGATAAGAGTTAATATTATCCCCAATCAAAAACATAAGCCACATAACAAATCACCAGAGAACGAATTCGGATTCATCATAATCACTTAAAACAACAGGAGATACCAAAAAAAAACATTGGTGTAGTTTTAGACCAAAGAGTTGATCTCCACATGGATCAAACTGTACAAAGATTAGGGCTCACTAGTAGGGTTTAAAACAACATGGAAACCCCAAATTCGAAAATTTTCATTTTCTTTTCCGTTCAAGGTTTCAACCACGCCCCAACGACACCCATATTTACCAAACTCCCATCTATCATAATGTACATAGTATTTGGCCTATTTGCGTAGCCATATCTTATATAAAAGAAGAAAAGGGACAGAGAAATTATTACCACCAACTCGGAGGAAATCTTTATATAATATACAAACTCCAAAAGCGTTCAGGACTTGACTATTTACCTGTTCAAACACAAAAATTAGGAAAAGAGCAAAGAGATCAGCTTCTCATTACTCGCTTAGACAACAAATCATCATAAAGGTGTCTGGAGGATTCACCGTAGGGAGACTCCAGACTCGAGGTCGTGATTGTGGTTCCGTGAGAGATTTAATCACCTACAAAGGAAACCATACCATGTACCATTTTGTCTCCTTGTAGTTTCTCTGTGTTGTTGTTGTTGACGTTTAAGTGATGAACATTAGTAACTTCATCTAACTTCTTTTTCAGGTGTTCTTCTTTTGGATCTGCTACTGCTTTACAGTGCTCCTCATGCAAAGCAAAACCAAAGCCCATAGGAGGTTTTCCTGTAGAGAGCATCTGTTCGTTGACACTATCGGTGAGTATAGGTGGTGTGGTAAAACCATTTGTGATCCGGGTTTCTTTGAGTGTAGAGAGTTTGGCTGTTACGGGTTTCTCCATCCACCCATTTGCGTTGTTCTTCTCTATTTCCTTGTAGATCCCATTTACTGTTGGGTAAAGGGGTAAAGAAGACTTGATTGAGTTGCTCATATGATCCGAATCATGGAGATTCTCCATCTGTTTTGTTGAACCTATAGCCATTAAATTACCAAATGGTTACTTCCACTGTGGCTTGAATTAAAACGACCCTAGATTTTGATCTCTGCCATCAAGAATATTTTAGGGGCAGAAACATAATAATTTACCCTCTTCAGAACTTTCGGCGGACTCAATTGATCCTGGCTTAGAGTGACAGTTGATAATATCTTGGCATATTTTTCCATTAACTTGATGAGATCCCGTTGCGGATGTGTGATAGCATTTCATTGAAAACCTATGTCAAAGGTTCCATGATTCAAAGCATAAGATATACAGATCAAAGAAAACTTTTGGGAATATAAAAGAGAATATTCGGAAAAGAGGACAGGCTGCAAATAATCACACGTTAAAATACTTGTCGCACTATGAACTTTCGTCAAGCAATGCACAATACAAGAAGACAGCAAGTTACGCAGAAATTTTTGTCCAACATTTAAGAATACCTGTCTTCCAACGTTGCTTTGGTGCTGTGGAAATGGTCAAAAACTGGCAGCAGCTTTTTCTGTTTTATTTCAAGTTCATGGGCCGGAACCTTTTCTATCTCAAACTCTCCACCAGTGGAACTACTATCTCTTGGAGAATCCATAACATGAAAAGAAATCTAGCAACACATCAAGAAAGTAAAAAATCAAGAGACAAGTACAGATATATCAAAGAAAGGAAGAGTTTTTGACTAAACAAATACCTTTGAATTTTGCCACACTGGTAGCATCCCCGAGGTAACCTTTACCTCAAAGTTAGAAAGATAGCAATGTGATCTTTCAGGGGGCTTCTCAGAACAGCTTTTCAAATACTTATCTTCACTAAAATGGCTGTTCATGTCAAGGGAAAGACATGCATCCTCATGGCTTGTCAAGTGATTCGACACTGTCTCTAAATCATATTGCTTTTCAGTGATACTTTTGGGAAGTCGTTCCTCAGTCTCTAGCCAGTCAGACCTTCTACATACATCCCACCACTGAATAGGCTCAACTTTGACCCTCAAATCATCCTCCTGAACTTGAACATGTGATGTTTTTTGCACTCTCAAACCATTTTCAGGTGATTCTGTGCAAACTGATGGCAGAAGTTCATGCTGCACCACATGGCCTGATGGAGTATAGACTAAGATATGCTCCAACGCGTTAGTCCGGGAGTTCAGCTGAAGGTCATGAGTGACAGATTTATGAAAAACAGCAGCCACGGCACCTGATGGTACAAAAACTTTTCCAGTAGCAGCAGTAGTAGCATTGCTTACTGTGTTAAGCCACCCAAAACTGCTATACTTTATTCTGCTTACAACAGAAAGGGCAACAGCTGTTGGTGGCGATAAAGACTGCTGATTACTTGACAACGATTGAGTAAACCACCATGGCAAGGATGAAGCTGGTAGTCGGGTAGGCTCCTCACCCTCGCAAGGTTGAAACGCAGCGTCGCTACCAGAAGAGTTTAAAACAAATATATGGCAAGTACCCTTGGATGAAATAATAGCAACCCACTGACTCTGCTGACTAAAGCAAATGTCCTGGACAATCTGTTAAAAAGAGCAGAAAAAATCCAATCAAGCAAAGAGAACATTGAAAAGAAAAGGACATAGATCAACCAAAAAGTATACTTACAGCTGAAGTGATCCCTCTATGCAGTTTGAAGAGATGCACATGAGAAGATTCCCACTCATAACTTAGGTCACCAGGTGCATTATGTGAACGAGATGGCATGATCTGAAAGACATTGATATTGTTCCCACATACTGAAGCAGTAACCAATAGAGTTCCACTAGGATCAAAACAAAGTGCTGAGATAGGACTCGTATGAGCCTTGAACTGTGATACTAAAGCTCCAGAAACAAGATCTTTAACAGCAACCTGTTGGACGAACATTCAAATAATATCACAATCTGGCAATTAAAAAAAAATAGCAAGAGAGCAAAGCTCAAAGTAAGTGACTATGATTAAGATCTTTGGTGTAAGAGAATAGCATGACCCAAGAATTGCCCGCAATGTTCAGATCCATCTTAATACTAACCATTCCGGCATTCTCTGCATCTGATCCAGAAACCCCACCAACTTTCCAGATTGCATTTGGTGATGCTGGAGAAGTAGATCCATCAGGGAGCATATCTTGACAGTATTTTGACAATGTTTTGTATCCCATGTCCCCCAGGTTGATTAATCCATTGGCTAACTGCTTGCTAGACTCCATGGCATAACGGGCCATAAAACTGCTTCCACCTGATGATGAACTTGGGCTGAGACTGGGTGAAGAAGTAAACGTCTGTGGGCTTAGGCGCCCTGTTTTCATGGTCATGGAACTTTTGGACGCATATGCAAGCCACCTTGGACCTACAGCCATCGGACCATAGCCAACATTAACTCTGGTTGTCCCTTGTCTCACTGGCTGGGGGACAGGATAAGTGAGAACACTGAACTTATTTTCCAGAGTAAGTGCGTCAACACAATATATCTGCACACACCAAATGGAAACCGTCAGTGTATGGCATAAGAACAAAAGATAATCTCTTATACTTAAGTATAATAACACTACGCATAGTTAAACTACATTCAATACAAGCAAGGTTCATTTGGTCTCAAGACCAACTACCAAACACTTATCTTGCCAATCATCTAAGATAAAGTACGATTGGTATGGAAGAATTTTCTAATAAAGAATCTGAATTTATTGAACCACAGTAATACTCACTTGATTCGCAAGGCCAACAGCGACTACTCGGGAGCTGCATCTAATCATGCAAACAGATGACCGAAATCTCAGGACATATACATAACTGTGGGACCTAAGGGAGTAGAAGCGAACAGTGGTAGGATAATTGATGGCATCCCCGGCTTTAGAGTCTGAACTACCATCTCTTGCTAATGAACCATTCTGGGAAAAACTGTGACCCAAACCAGTGCCATTTGTTTCATCCCCAGCAACAACCAGCAAAAGAGGATGTGAGTTCCAAAAACCCTCATGATCACCAGACCTTGCAGGTAATGGCTGCATCTGTAAGAATGAAACTGGACCACCTCGTTTAGAGACCAGTTCATTAAAATTAGAGGCATCCTCAACATCAAAGACTTGAAAGCCATTCTGATAACCGAGTAAGAGAACATGTCTGGTGACATGTTGACCCAGTTCAAGAATGCCAAATCCAGCCCAGGTCACCTGGTCATGAAAGCGAAGTTCAGATGTTTGTGGACAAAGTAGTCTCTCGAAAAAAAGAAAAAGAAGTTGTTAACCTAGAATTGAAAATATAGCAAAACCTCCCATTTCAAAGAGGGTCAACAGGAAAAAGGAAATAGACACCTAATTCAGAAATTAACCAACCACAACCAACAAATTCGAACACATAATTTCACATCAGAAGAATCACTTGCATATTTGTTACTAGACCTATGTATCTCAAACTTAGTGGACACAGCAGCAAAAGCTAGACTAAGAATGAAGTAAACACACCAACCATTAATCCACTAAATATTTCTAAACAGGAAAGAATCCCAATTACGTCTTAGATTTTAAATGATCTAACAAAATAGTAAAATCCAACACGGTACACAGAACAAAAGCAAGTATCAAACAGTAACTGCAAAACAAAATCAAGGGACCTGATCCTTATCATCTTCAGCAGCGGAAATTGAAGCAGCAACGGAGGCACCAGCGGAACGAACAGACGACGCAACGTTGGTGGCGTTAGCCGATACAGTTTTAAGGCAAGAAGATATAATCTTAAAGGAATTCGGTAACAAGCCACTGTTCTTTCCTTTCCCCTTCTTCATCATCTTCTACTACCAAAACACCTAAGAGACAAACTCAAAACGAAACAAATAAGAAAACACGCTTTCTAATTTTGTCGATCATCAACCGCCACCATCATCACCATCTGCCTCACCGGCCACTAACACCCCCGAACCAACCACGGAGCATATCCTCCGATAACCACCGACGAACAGATATAACATCCGATGATAGAATCCGATGGATCTCTCTCGATACCGATGAGAAAACTTCTGAGTAGTGTTTGACTTGAATCAAAAGATCTCTCTCTCTCTCTCTCAAATTTTTGTTGTTGTCTTCTCGTCTACTACTTCTCTCTTACTCGTTCGTCTTTGATTTTCAGAGAAAGCGATTTTCACCTTAATCCAATTTTTTCCGCCATTTTTTTTTTTTACAGACTTATCATTTGATTTAAATAATATATGGATAATCATCATTCTCTTGTTACTTTATTTTATTCAGTTTTATACGGCCTGACTTTCCAACTTCTTTTTTTTTCAATTTTACTTTTTTTTTTTCTCTTTAAAAAAAAGTTAACAGATAATTTTGGATCGGATTTAGTTAAAAATTTTAATAATCTCACCTTAAACCAAAAGATTAACTTGTAGAACCTATGGCTCGCCAGATATAAAAAGTTACAAATATATTTGTAATGGTCAAATTTGGGTTACCTATACTCACATACTACTACTTTATTGCTCTCCACATAAAGCAAATTTCGATACGACCAAACGATACAAACCTCATATGTCAATTTATGGTGTTGTTCATGATAAATGAAGAAAAACATTTAGAAATAAATCTAAAACAAGTAGTTTCTTTCATCAACAAAACCAATGTCTCTCATCTAGCAATTTTATAAGAATGCTAGAGAGCATCATCAGTTTCTATAAGAGTTTTAGGCAGTAGCAGAGCATATTAACATAATCACAAAACTCTGCTCCTTTCACTACAGACAAATCATACAATAAAGAAGCAGTGAATGCAGATAAAAATAAAGAATCAACAAAGTTGCACTAGCAGAGCAAACCTCCATTCACACTCTCTCGTCTTCACATGACTACTTGTGTGCATACATACAAGAGCAAACCTCCGTTTTTCAAGCTGGAACGAGTTGCTTCGAGCCCTCCATTTTTAGACCAAAGGCTATGTATGTATGTATATTATGTTACTTGTTGTTGCTGTTGTCTGCTGCTATATTCCTTTTCCAAGAATCCAAATGTCATCTTCAGACGATCTTGCAGATTTACTAGGATGTTTTTCGTCACCCTTTTCTGATGTCTAGTGCTCTTTAGCCATTCAATCCCAAAGTATACTCGCACATATGTCGTCTTTGGTTTTGAAGTTGATTCTTCCATTTGGTATCTTAGATGGAGATTAAAATAGTCACCCAGTGGAACTCCATGGAGGGTCATGACCTCTTCGACAAGCCACCCATTCTTCTCTGGCACTAGGGACTTTTGCTGTGTACTTGTTACTTCTCCTCTGTAACGTGATATCCGCTTATCTCTGTAGTATGTCTGCCTCTCATACACATCATCCTTCTCTGACTCCCATGGACTGCATGAATAGCTCTGGCAACCCGCTCTCTCCATAGCCTTACGATCCACTTCACCTCCACCAAACAACTCCATAAAGAAACTTACCTAGAGAGTTATCATAATGATGCGTAAGACAATTTCAAAACTCATACACATTTCCACAACACAGTTGCTTTACAAATGAAAGATAAGAACTCACCGGGACAGGGAGAGTCAAAGAGAAAACCTCAGAGAATCGCACATCATCAACACCCAAGAACAGACCACTCTCTTCACTTTGGAGTTTCTGCTCTGATTCCTCTTCAACAGCTTGCACTTTCTGCTCTGGAGTCAAAGATTTTGCTTTCCACAGAGCCATTATTGTCCTATAAACGCAAAAACAAGTACAAAAAGTCTATATAGATATTATCGTAACAAATGTTCATTTCTACTAAGGGTGTATGTAACTCTTGATAGTTAGTCAAGAGGCATCCAAGTCTAAATTCATCTAACAAAAGCAGTTGATACTACAGGAATGAACCAATTTTCAGATTCAGATGAGAAAATGGCATATCCAAATTAAACTAAGCAATATTGATTGGGGTACATAAATTCTTAGTAGGACGTTGATAGGAGCAAGCACACAAATAGCAAATAAAACATTGGAAAGACTCATCACTTACTTTTGTGCCACATTGAAAGACACAAATGAGTGGAAATGGAACTTAAGCCTGCCTTCCTCATCATGTGTCTTTGCACCTATCCTCGCGTCCAGTCCTCTATTTGGTCTGAGAGTCATGACGACAATGGGACTCCCCATTGAGGCAAGAGTGGGAGGAAGCACTTGAATTTCCTCTATATCTTCCCACAGGAAAAAGAATTTTGTTTTGTTACCAAAAATGCTTGCATAAAAGCCAACAATTCTTGCAGACAGGAAAAGACGACCCTGCATAAGTAAAACTTAATTACATGTGTTATATACTCTCTATATTTCTAAGGAACAAAGCTGATGATAAGAGAATGCGGTTGAATACAAAAAAAAATGTGATGTACATCAAGGGCTCGTTACCTGCAAAGGCATTTTCCGCTTTAAGTGACATGTAAAGTCATTGATTAGAAATTCTTCTTGTGGGAGACCAAAGAGCTTCTGAAAAGCTGAATTTGTTTGAGGAGACCGCACATTAATCTGAAATTTCCATTCAGCAGATAAGAACGCGCAACAACACTACCAGTTTATATGTTGATTGAGAGAACAAAGTCGTAGCCACATACCTTCTTGCCCACCTCTTTCTCCATCTTATTTAAATAGTCTCTGACAACATCTCCACCTCCTGTATGATCCAAGAAAATCCTCAAGTGAAGTTTGGATTGACAAGCCTGAGCTAGTTTCCCTTGAAGTGGAACCCAAACATCCGCTAAATCAGATATATTAGATCTCACAAAGTTGACTTCAGCATGCCCCAATGAAACAGCCTCGTCAAAAGGTCCATCGAAATCAAAAACTTCAACATTCAGTACAGAAGGAGGATCAGCCATTGCATCGAATTCAAATATTTCTGCACAAACAAAATTCCACCCTCAAAAAAACAAAGAGTTGAAACATTCAAGAATTGACGAAAACAAGTGGATGAAAAGTCAGCTTGAGGATAAGACCATGCTACCACTAAGATAACTAGACATAAAAACCATAGAGTAACCATTTACCGTTCCACTGAGGATTAGATTTCTGGAACTTGATGGAGCTGGTTCTTGTCTTCCCATTGGAAGTAAATACAATATACGGATCACAATGCCCGCTTGGATCTACAGCTGCTAGATCGACCCCCTCAATTAGAGCAACAGTTAGCAACCAACCATCTCCATGCGCTTTGATGCCATGATCACTGCCTATAATTGGATTTGACATGTAATGATCAGTCGGATAAACACACCACGCTAACAATGAGAGACCGCAAGAAAGAATATGAAATGGTCGATGCTGTATCTTCATGGATGTTACCTTTCTGTTTTCTTGCCTGCATGAAACGGGAAATCAGTTGCAATACTCTTTCACATTGAAGAACGAGAACCCCACTAACAACAAACTCCCCAATTGAATCCGGTAAATCAAGGCCATTAAACTCAAGCCCTTGGATTGCACTGGGTATGGCAAACACAATGTGGACAAATACATAAATACCAATCAAGAAAGTGGATAACACGGTGAAATTGGCAAAATACTGTACAGCCAATTTCCAGTCTGATTGAGGCTCAGCTTGCAAGGAAGAGAGAGCTTGCTCCTTGTTCAGCCCAATATCCTTAGAATCTACAGGCTTTACACTTTGAGCCAACAAATTGGCATACTGTTCGAAGTTGTCTTTTAGACCTTGTCGAGCTCCATTCTCTATCATACCTCTCATCATGGTGCTCTGAAGAAAATTCAATCTCCATGAAACTACCAAACGTGAACACTGCTCACCAGATGGCAGCTCAGGCCCAGGAGAGATGCAGTAAAGCACTTCAACTTTGAAGGTACCTCCGAATGGGACATCTGGAGTGGCAACACTTGCTAAAACTGCGTAAACCTCTCCGTCCGCTTTGAGATATGTCTGCTCCTCTGTGCCTTTGACAGCCTTAATAAGTTTGGTTGCAGCCTTGAGGTAACTTACAACACGCTTAACACTCTCGCCATCATTTTCTGCTTTCCATGGTCCAATTTGAACTTCCGTGGTCCCTTGCAGTTCAGTCAATGATGCATAGAAACTTGAATCCGATGCGAAAAGCACAATGTTAAGATCTGATGGGGAAATCATAAATAACTGGTCCACAACGACACCTCCTGATAGATTACTAGGAGGTTCACTACCCTGATCTTTCGACTCCATTGCCTTCAATAATTCCTCAAAGGAAGTAGAAGATGATTCATCTTCAGACAGCTCAAGGGAAAAGACAGGTTTGGAGATCTCAGATAGGTCAGATGCATCAATGCTCCTACTACTGGATTGTGTAGGTGTAGCGGTGATAGCATTCTTCTGAAAAATCTGAGTGAATCGACCCGCAAAGGTTGTCTGGGGGATAGATGAAGCATCATCTGATCTAGAAGGAGAGGCACAAGTAGAGGGATCAATAGGTGATTCTAGTCTCAAGTCAGGACTCCTCGAAGCAGAGGTTTGATCCCCACTAGAAGTCAAATCAAGAACCGAGTTCTTCTGACTGAAACATATCTTCAAAAGTATCTCACCTGGACAAGATGGATCAAACATGAAAATGAAAATGAAAATGAAAATGAAATTTCAAAACTTGCGTCAATGTAGTGAAAGACAAAATATAGAGGAAGGAGGACGTACCACAATCCTTTTTGGAACCTTTCTTCTTTGGATTAAGAGGATACCAAACAGTGCCAAGAGATTGATTCTCTGCATCGAAAACAAGGGAAACAGAAACTCTAACCTGCCCAACGAAGTCATCGTTGAAGTATTTATCTTCATCAAGAACAGAGACGACGAGTTCGTCGTTCAAATCGTCGACGCCAAAACTGAAATCTTCAGTCCATTTGGGGTTCAAGTTCTTCTTCACTACTTTGGTCCGTGACCTTTGCTTTCCCAGCTGCAATCTAACGTAAGGGTCGCTAAACCCATTGAGATCCATAGCCGGTAGATTCCTCGCTTCCACGACTCGGACCTGAAGCTTCATCTCGCCGACGCTGATGAACTCCCGCAGAGGGAGACTCACAAAGTCGAATTGACGATGGCGAGTATAGGGAAGAACGGTCCCAGAAATACGACGAATGGAGAAGAAAACTTTGAAAAATCAGCAATGGAGAAAGCCAGACAAATCGGGAGAAAATTCAAAATTGGAGATGAGAGAGATAACTTTGAAATGGGGGGAAATTGATCATTGAGCATGAGAAAAGGAGATTTTGGATGGAAATAAACCCTAATTTGCTTCAAATCGGAAGAGGTAAACATTAACAACAACAACGATAAATCCAGAAAGTCGTCGGCGACGAAGTCTTCGTTAATGTCTTCCTCTTCTTTCTTTTTTTTGTTTGGTCAACGTTAATGTCTTTTTTGACTTTTCATACGCGGAACTTTCATAAGTGTAGTTCTATCTGTATTTTTTTAAAACATTGCATTGACACCCTTCATAGTTTATAAATCTTTGCTTTACGCCCCACATTATTGAATCTTTGATTGTGACCAAGATATTTCTATCTTGGCGTCGATTTATTCACCAAAATTAACTTTTTTTTTGCAGTTTATGGTGATATGAATACATTAATTAATAAAGAAAATTAGAAGGGCAAAAATGAAAATAAGTACCATAAGGTAGCCACGTGTAGTCTAATTGGCTTGGTAGTTAAAATCATTCAAAAAGCCAAGATGGGATTATTAACCAAAAGTTGTTGTGTTCTTCATAGATAGAAGAGAGACTGTTGTTTCTACAAGTTTAAACTGTTAAGAAAGCTTTCACCCGGAGCGAGCGAAACGAGCTTGAATCCTCCTATGGATTGTTCCACGACAAGACGGACAATCCATCATTCCTTCTTTCTCGTGAAGCTGATTGCATTTAAAGCAAAGAACTTGGTGAGCACAAGGCAAGAAAATCACACTCATCTCTTCAGATAAACACATCACACATTCTCTTTCTCTTTTCACTTTCGGCATCCCAAGACTCTCTCTTTTTGTTGCCTTTGACTCACTGCTGCCTTTCTTCAGTGCAATGATTCTCGAGTAGTCTGATTTAAGTTTCAGCTCTGAGATCTCTCTTTCAAGTCTCTTGATGTTATCTATGTAATATTTCACGTCGGTTTCTGCTTTCCCTTTGATCCGCTCTTCTTCCACTTTTCCAAGCGCTTCAAGTTCCTTTGTTTCTTTCCTTATCAATGAAGCCTGAGCACTGAGTTTCCCTTTGGCTGTTCTTTCTTGCTTCAAAGCAGCCTGCAGAGGAATTTTCGTTAGATGTCTTCATCAACTCCTATAACTAAAAACAACCCTTTCTCAAACTTACAACATCGACCAAACCTAGATAGATACAAAAAACATCAATTGCAATTAACAACACTCTTGATATTACTACACTTCAGTTCTAGAGCTACTTTAAAGCAGAAGGATGCAGTAGACTAAAAACACCTGATACAACATCGACCAAACCTAGATAGATAAAAAACATCAATTGCAATCAACAACACTCTTGATATTACTACACTTCATTTCTAGAGCTACTTTAAAGCAGAAGGATGCAGTAGACTAAAAACACCTGATACTGACATTTTTTCTTCCTTTACTTTATCGCATTCCTTAGATATAGCAATGTACAAGGTGATATATATGTATCCAAAAGAATAAAATCGTTACCAGAGATACGAATATGAAAGGAAGGGACGTTAGCAGATGAGACATATGGTGAATTGCGGGTACCTATCGATAATCGTCATAAGACAAGAAGACCTAACGTATGTCTACAAAAGTGGCTAACCTCGATTTGATTCTGGCGATTTTTTGCTTTGGTAACTTCTTTCTGTAGCACTGTCACCTTTTCCCTTTGACCCTTGAGCTCTTCCTGCAACATAATTTTTTGCCCTTCCCACGAGTGAATATCCTTCAGTGATCTTTCCCCTCTCTCTTTTGCTTCTCTAAAGCTCTCAGCAGACTCGACGGCTTTTATCTTAGCAGCTTCCATCTCTTTCTTCAGTATAGATTGTTCCAGCTCGAGCCTGTGAGCAGTATTGAATGCTTTTTCCAACTGGCTGGTCGCATTTTTCAACGCAAAATCCATCTCAGATAGCCTTTTCCTAGTGTTTTCTTCCAATAACTGCTTCTCTTTTTTATACTGTTCTGCCTCTTCCCTCTCTTTCCTTAGTGCCTTAAGCTCTGGTTGGTCCTTAAGTAGTCTACCAGTTGCCTCTTTTACTTTCTGATTAGCCCAGTCAGTCCAGACCTGCAGTTCATTCTGCAGATCATTCACTCGAGGAACAAGCTTTAGAATCAATTCATCTTTCTTATCCCGGGGAACATATATACCCAGAGCTGCATCATATGGGATCCCAGCATAGTAATCTGGTGCTAGCTTTGCAGACACAGATGCCTTCTCTTCAGACTCAGAACCAGACTTCTTTTCTGAAGTTGATGGTATCGAAGAATCAGACTTCTTTTCTGAAGCTGATGGTATCAGAGTTACAGACTCAGAACCAGTCTTTTTTTTTGAAGCAGATTTTACCGACCTAGCAGGTAAGGCAGTTATATAGCCCTTTGCATCTACCACTACCACAGGTGAATCCAACTTACTGTTCTTTCTTACAAAACAGCCGCTATCCTCAGCTAATGAAACTTTCACTCCAATCTCTGCTGTTATCTTTGATGAAGAATTTCTTGGCACAAATTCAGAAGATGATTTGACTCTTTTCTCTAAAAGGAAGCTGCCAACTGATGCAAACTTTGCCGCCTTATAGCCACTGCCTTTGCTGTAAGTCCTAATTTTTTCCACACATGATTTTTGCCGAAGCATTGCTATCTCTTTTTTAGTACGGCCTTTTCGACAAGATACCAATTTTTCATCAGAGACTAGAGTAAATGATGTACTTCTCATGCCTTGACAAGAAACAGTGCTACCCGAGCATACTTCTTTTCCTGGTGTTGTTCCACTAGACTGAGTTTTTTTGGAGTTCGGTGTATTTGGGAAGTTTCCAAATTTGAGTGGCTCATTCCGATTGCTTTGAGGATCGGATTGGGGAGGCTTTGGGTTATCTGGGTCACTAGATTTTGGAGGATTAGATTCAGCACCAAGAGATTCCGAATCAGATAATTTACTTGAACTCACCAATCCATCGCCTTCAGCTTCAAAGGCTTGCAAGACATTCAAGTCGCACATCAAAAGCCTCCACATAGCTTCAACTGTTGATAGGGACGGCCTGACCTCCTTAATAAGACTTATCATTTCTACCAACGTATAGGAAACAAGCTGTTGTAAATCCTCAAACACATAGTCTCCTGAACCAGCACCTTCGTCTCCAGTCTTGAGAGCACTCAAGGTGTTATTGACAATGTTTGACAAAAGATTATTGCCTCCACAGTACAGCCTACAGCGTGATACAGCTTTCAGAACTTCGTCATCGGTGTAGCCTAAATCAATAAGCTGCTTCATTGTATCAAGGAAGAGCGTGAGCAAATTTGACGACAACAATTCTTCAAGATGACAGGCAAATGGGTCATCCCATTCGACAGATTCAGACACTTCAACTTGCAGCTGATTAGAAACTTCCCCAACCGATCCATTTCCGCTCAAATGGTTCTGAGGTTTCAACGAAGGTAACTCATATGGAGGGAATTCAGTGAGGGAAGAAGCATTTGGTTGAGAAGGATCAGCTAACTTTCTCTTGTTTTTCCTTCCTTTTTCCTGAGGTGACACTGTAAAGGCTTCTACTTTGTCAACATTGAGACCACATCCATTCATCTCTTCTTGCTTTTGAACTATACTCATCACCTTTTTAATCCATTACACATGAACGACTTAAGTTAAACACACACAAAAAAGCGTAGAACATAGATACGAAATTGTTTCATATGCAAAAACCATTAAAGTATCAAAGATGTTAGACCAAAATCATCTAAATTATCTGTATACATGCAAAAGAGAGATGATTTCATCTCCTAGTTGTAGCTTTCAGAAACGTGATTCAATCGCCTAACTAATGCAATCCCAGAAATACGCCAAAAAAAAAAAGTAAACTTTTTGCCTAGTAAATGTACAGAGATTCCTCAAATCTAAAGCGTACTACTTTCTGATTAAGTGCTTAATCGCAATGCAATTCAGAACCGTTACTGAATCGAAATTAATTAAAAACCCCAAATAATCGCACGATCATTCAACCCACAAACAATCACGAATACACCAAAATGGATTTAAAAAAGGCCGTAAACTGACCTTCAACGAAGACAATAGCGACTTTAAGGAGAACGGCGCCGGAACAAAAATAGCGGGAAATAAGATCGGTAGCGACAAACAGAGAGTGAGAAATCGAAGAAGAAGAATATTGTTTTGGGAGTGTGGAGCGAGCGAGAGAAATTGGCCGTAGAACACTGTTTCGTGAATGAGAGAAGAGGTTTGGTAATCGCTGTTATTACTTGGATTCTCATGAGGGTATTTTAGTCATTTCCCAATTATCCCTTCTCCGAGCTAAAAAGGGCAGCGAATCTTTTCTATGTTGTTTCTGCAACTGTAGATCCTTTCACAAAACGAATTTCAGCTACAAAAGTCGAAACCGATAAATTCATGAATGAAAGAAGAAAGCCGTCTCCAAAAGACATAACTCGACTAATCTAATCTGATGTACAGTTAATAGTATCAAACACATCCATCATACTACATATCTCAATCAGATTAAAATTCGAACTTTCAATAGAAGCTGAGTAACAAACAAGACCGAATGATCTAATACACGTTACAAGTCTCTGATACATCAGTGACAAAAAGGGGTAGTTTTCACTTTTTCCTCTTTGTACGTCTTCTTTCAGCTTCATTCTCTGCTACCACAACGTGAAACTCTGATCCAAGCATATCATGTATGTCAATATTCTTTGAGTTACTGAGGTTAACAGTCTCCATGATTACTTCTAGTGTCACGGTGAAGCCTAGATTAGACAAGACACGTATCGCATTCCCGATTCTGCATATGGTTTGTCGAGTCTCGAGTGGAATATGGCTTTGCTCTTTTCCTGTGGAGGAGGATGAGATCATTTCCTCATCTTTCTGATCATCTATTGCCATAGGATCTCTCACTTCGACATGTTCTCCAACCCATATGAAACCATTGCAGCCAATAATCAAATCAATCCCAAGACTTTCTACGTAATGAAAGTGATGTTTGCTTCTCTTAACCAAGTAAGGATCGACCTTCAGAAGTTGTCCCTTCTCGAGCTGTAGCGATTCATGGATTAATCAATGTTCAGAGGAAGAGACTAGCGAAAGGTATAACTACATGAGCATGTGACCAAATGAGAACCAACCTTGCCATACTTCTGACTTCTGGCTTGTAACTGCAAGCTACCATCATGCTGAAAGTTGCGTACTTCAGCCTAAGAGTTTGAACAAACCAAAGAGGGAACCCTTTTAGTCAGGTTGACGTAACTGTTAAGATATGTAAAGATTGGAACATTACTAATCACAGGACTTACACATACGACATCATGCTCTACAAAGATATTCCGCATATTGAGTTCATCCACAGAGGTTCTTCGCCTCTGGCAACAACAATAAACTTATATCATTGAAGCCAAAAGCAATCATCCAAATGGCAAAATATCAAGAATCAAACTGTACCTGAATACCATCAGGCATGTTCATGGAAGAAAGCATCAGTACTCCATCCTGATTGAAGTTGAGCTCCACTCTCCAACGTTTTTGAGCAACCTGAATAAGTAAAGATCAATCCAGTAACTGTGCAATGTGATTGAAACCTTTATGTTACTCACTCAATCCGATTTCAAAAATCCAAACACCAAAACAAAAATCTACCTCAATGACACGGCCTACCACAATATCCCCAACTTCAGGCTTGTACCTAAAACGTAGATCATCAAAACCATCAGTTCTACTTAATCTCAGAGTAGAGAGTCCATTCTATTCACATTTTCTGGGAAACTAAACAAATTCAAAGATCAATCACAGACCTGGCTCGCAAGGTGCGTACATAGACAAGCTTATCCACACGCTCCACTACTCCACAGACCGTCGCGAGCAACTCACCATCGACCTCGGAAGTTCCATGTCCCCTTTAATGAAAAAACCAATCGTGAAAACGCAATTTGACAAAAATTTCAATCCAGAAGGGAGAATGAGATGAAATTACTTGAGGAAGGCATCGTCATGGTTGACGGGAATAGAGTCGGTGACGATAACAGAAGCGTCAGAGTTAGCCGACGACGACAGTGATTGAAGCCGCTCGATTGCTCTCTCAAACCTAACCTTCTGCGTCTGGCTCAACGGTAACTGTAGCTTTCTCATCACCATCACAGACACTCTCTCTCTTTCTCTCTATTTAGCTCCAGCAACACAACAATGGCGATGCAAAACGAGTTTGGGACTTGGGAGAGAAGAAGAGCAAAAACCTTGACGTTAGTTCCCTTGAATGAATTCTAGGGTTTTGTGTTATTTGTTGGACTAACATATCCAACTTCTGGCCCATTTATAAAACTTCTGGCCCATTAATCTGATAATTGACGCCAAATAAAGTATTATTTATCTTCATTAAAAAAATGGGAAAAAAATTAGACGTCTCTGCAGCGACAAGCTTCAAGTCTTTTGTGATCTTCCTATTTCTGACGCTAATTCGAATCCTTCACTCTTCAAATTGATTCTTTCACGGATCAAACAAATTATCTGAGAGTACCGATTGGTAAGATCTGAGCTTTACGCTATGAATTTCTTCAAATCCGTCTTCACGGAAGACCTAGATCCTCCAGAAACCGAATCCGAATCCGATTCACCGAAACACAGCGAAGAGCATGAACATCCAGAGCAAGAACATCCAGAGCAATCTGAATCTAACGACGACGGTGGATGGAGCTTCGGTGGTCTGATGAAAACTCTAGCCACCAGATCCGAATCCGTGATTGAAACCTACCGACGAGATCTCGAAGAATTTGGCACAGGTTTGAAGAAAGAGATCGAGGTGGCTCAGGGATCGCTTGGTACGGTGGGACATGCGATTGATGAGCTTGGGAACACGGTGCTAAAAGGTACGGCTGAGATTATTGCTCAAGGTAAGGAAGCGATTTTAGCCGCTGGTAATGAATCTGATTCTTCTGATAACAATAGTAGTCAGAGTTTTGGTCGTCGTGATAGCTTCAGTTCGAAACCATATAGTCGTTTCGATGCTCAGATTCGTGCTGTTCAAGGAGATCTCAACACTTACTGTGAAGAGCCTGAGGATTCAGATGATTACAAAAAGTGGGAATCTGCGTTTTCTCTGGATGGAAAAGCTGAGGAGATGGAGAAATTGTTGGAGGAAAATGGTGATATGAAAGGAGTGTATAAAAGGGTCGTTCCGAGTATGGTTGATCACGAGACCTTCTGGTTTAGGTATTTCTATAGGGTTAACAAGCTCAAGCAAGCTGAGGATTTAAGGGCTAATCTTGTGAAACGAGCCATCTCTCTGGATGATGAAGAAGAATTGAGCTGGGATATTGATGATGAAGAGGAGAGCAGCGAGAAAGTTGTTGAAGCTACCAAAGATGTTTCAAGGTTGAAACTTGAAGGGAATGATGGTATGGGTGGTGGAGATGTGAGTGAAACTGTGAAAGATGAAGTGGAAAGTACATATTCAGTGGCTAAAGTGAGCACGCAAGATGAAGTGACAAGTGCAGATTCAGTGACTGAAGTGAGCAATGTTGGTTTGAAGACAGATAAAGATTCTGAGGAAAAGAAGGAGACTGATAGTGAGGAAGTTCCAGAAGAAAAATCATTTGTTGATGCTGCTCCTCCTGCGTCTGATGAGGCTCCAATCCAAGATTCTGTCAAACCAACATCTGATGAGGCTCCAATCCAAGATTCTGTCAAACCAAAATCTGATGAGGCTGCTCCATCCCAAGACTCAGCTAAACCAGATGTGGCTGCTTCTTCATCAACTCAACAACCATCTGAAGAGGATTTGGGATGGGACGAGATCGAGGATATGAGTAGCATAGATGGTAAGGAAACGAGTCGGTCTGGTGGTAGTCCAAACAGAGCTGAGCTGCGTAAACGTCTGAGTGCTGCAGAGGAAGATGAAGATTTAAGTTGGGACATTGATGAAGATGACGAAGAAGAATCATCATCATCCAAAGCTTAATGTTAGTTTTAAAGTGGTGTGCTTTCTTACTTTTGCCAATCCTTTTACTTGTTTTTACAAGTTTCTGGCGCTTTGCCCCCATTCTTCAGTTGTTTTTCTCTTCAACGTTTCTATTTTACATTGATTTGAAAATATGTTTTTAAATTTTACTTGAGAAGGTGGTTTGAGGAAAGTTTGAATATATTCATCTTGCGATAGTCATTCTCTCCAGTTATTTTGAGTATATCAATCAACTGACCCCTGCGAATTCGGAGCTTTAATTGTGTCAAAATTAATCTCAATTTCTGTCCTTTGTGAAGAACCAAAAAAGTTAAATATTACAAATTGTAAAACTTTTAAAATTAAAACTTCTTAAAACGTTTTAATATTTATAATTTTAAAACTCTTATGAAGTTTTATATAATATATATATTTAAAAATATATTAATACGGGACGATATAATACAATATATTTAAAACTTTTTTGAAGTTTCAAATATTATATAGATTTGAACTTTATAAGAAAATGACAAAATGATGTTTAATTTCACAGAACTAGGATATATGGTGAGACGGTTTGGATCAATATTAATACGGAATGATATACTATGGTAAAATTCTAAAATTAAACAAAATTTACAATATTAATACAAAAAATAACTTAAAATTTCAGAAATTTAGTTATATAAATCATTTCGAGATGTATCATACATAAAAAAAAGCAATAGCATATATCTATAAATCATCTTTAAAACAAAAAAATAAAAATTTTTGAGAAAAATATAGGCTCGTTGTGTACTTCTTAATATGTTTATCATTTATAAATACTATTAACTAAAATAAAATCTTTAACTTGTTAACAAAAATATAAATACGTTGTGTACCCGGATGAATATCTAGTTATTAACAAAACTGTACCATTTGTTTTGTAGAATTTTACTTATTATTTTATTTTTTGGACCAAACCAACTTATTATTTATTGGCATGTCTAGTTAGGGAAAATGTTTCAATTGAACATGTACCGTATGTGTGCATGTATAAATAGAAATTTTATGATTGGATTTTAATAATGCAACGAATCGATGTGAAACTATTAGTGTAAAACCACAATCGACGTCCTTTGAGAATTTACTGGTAAGAAGAACACAGAAAAGGATAGAAAAGGATCTGGATGGATCCAAGAGAAACCCTCGCGTGAGTAATTAACCCTCACTTAAACCCCAATCACCATTTCAAGGCGAGAAAGCAAGTTGTTTCTTGAGTAATCCAAGTTGTTTCTATTTTGCGATTTTAACGGGTCAAAGATTTGCTCTAAGGGAAGGAGGTAGAACAGTTGGAGCCGGTGTGGTATCAAAAGTGATGAGCTAAGTCGCTATAGCAGATTTAAAAGTTCTTCAAACGAAAAAACACAACTGTTCTCTAGTATCTAAAGATTCATCTCTCATGAGATTTCTACTACTTTGAGAGTTTATATCAAATAAACGAGAGATTAGTGTTTTAAAAGAAAAGCTTCTCCCAGTGTGATATCTTCACTTTATTCTACAACCTAACATTGACAAATTAACCTTTAAGCAAGCCAAAGAATGGAGTTAGAAACTAGACTCCAAATCATCAGCATTCCAACATTCAACCAAACCTAAGTGCAACCATGGCAATAACTGTGGCAGCTCTGAAGTAAACTTCTTTGATTCTTCTTTCCACTTTATTTGAGACTTCTTCTTCGTTGATTGTTTTCCTATTGAAATTAACAAGGGCTTCCCTGAGTCTACTCACAGACCACGAGAGCAATACCAAACTCAAACTCATTGCACCCTCGAAGAATTGGTTTGCGCAAAAGGGTACCTGCCTGGAAGCAACATTACAAACGAGAAAGAAGAGCACAGCCATACCAGTGCCAGCAAAGCCAATTGAACACTGAGTCAAAAGCTCGAAGAGTTCTCCACGTGATTTCTTTAGAGATAGCATTGTGGTTTTTCTATGTTGTTCATTGCCTATCATCAGAGAGAGAAGGCTCTCACACGCATGAAGACGGTTTCGTTCGTAGAGGTCATATTCCTTATCTCTTATCTTCGGATTTTGTTTCTTTGGTGAAGGCTTGAGCCTGGTTTTCTTCGGACTGTTGGAAATCGAAAGAAACGTTTTTTAAAGATGCAAAAGTACCAAAAACTAGTTGATGATATTAGATACCTCTTTGGAGGAGCTAGTGTAACTGCGTCCTCGGGTAGCTGCAGAGTGTCTATTGGTACTTCACTGTCGAATCTGCAGAATGAGAGGAGAGCAAAAACTTAATGTTAAACCCAAAAGGATGAGACTCATAGGTATGAATCAAACTTGCAGTGAAGAATTAACTACCGCTGAAACTGCGGGACAAGCCGTGAGAGCTTTCTCCATCTTGTTGAGTTCCTTAATCTATGAAACTCAGCTGCCGTAGAGACCAAATCATTCAATTCAGCTCTGCTACTTGAGAACAGAATGTTAGCATCCACCATGAGATCCAATAACGGCTTTGCATATGGTTGCTGAGAACTTGATCTTAAAGCATCTAGACCCATCAATTCAGATAGGAGAGACAAATCGAATCCTTCTTCTTTGAGTTCTTCTTCTGATCTAGACAAAAGGAACTCTAACACCTCCTCTTTTCTTGCATACTGCTGAGTGATCCCCAAGCTTAAACACACAGGGTCTGGTCCAGTTTCTGTTAACCACAGTTCATGTCAGTCGAAAAAAGGGATTACAATTTGGTGAATTCAACTGAAATTTGATCAAAGTCACATACCATGAACATCCATGAGTCTATGCTTCATCATGGTTGAATCAAACTCCAAAAAGTGGTTAGACTTACTAAAAGAAGAAAAAGGTTTCAATGGCTCCAAGAGTTGTGATTTCAGGTTAAAGGAGCTCTCCGGTAATATCTCATATTTTCTTCCTCCAGGATTCACCAGATAAGCCCGGCTTGTCTGAATCATTCATAGACATAAGAACCAAACAAGGAGAAGACAGAACCAGGACAAGAATTCAACGAGAGATTCTAAACCCAAGTGTTTTAAAACAGAGAAAGTAAAAAACTGACCTTGATGATCTCGTTGCTTCTTAGCTCTTGAAGGAGACTAAACCTAAGTGTTGAATAGCTATGAGAAGCCATTGAGAAAAAACTGACTTCTTATTTTTTTTTCTCTTCTTCGTCACAAAACCATGGAAACAAAACGAAAAAGCTTATCGTCAGCAATCTCGCCTATATATGCGTCAGATATTATAAGATTTGTGTAAATCTTTTCTTTATTCAGTTTTGGCTGGTGACCAAAACACACTTTGAGTTTTTAAATATTTACCCTTTGAGGCACTTATTACTTAAATTACCAAGAACATACCCAATCTTTTCAATAATTACATAAATATACCTTTGGTTTCTTATATTCTCGAAATTAACCCAAAGATCATTAGGGTACATACATTCTTTACTCGAGAGAGAGAAGTTCTAAAGTCCTCAAATCCCGCAAAGCTTTTTCAGCTTCTTTGTTGAATTGCGAGCAGAGGTAGAAATCAGCAGGAAACAAAAATGGTAAATTTGAATGCTTTCTTCATCTTCATGAACTTGATTGTTGGCAGTTGTTTTGTTTGACCTAGAAAAGGTTTCTTCTTTCTTCGTAATTATTCATGGGTTTACTCTTTTTTAGCCAATGGTTCTAGGGTTCTTGGAGATTTCGAGTTTATGGTTTTCGATGATGATTTAGGGTTTCTCGTGATGGGTTTTGATTGTGTTTGTTCTCTGGTGCAGTTGTTCTTTTCTTACTTCAAGGATTTGGTTGGACAAGAAGTGACGGTTGAGCTGAAGAATGATTTAGCCATAAGAGGAACTCTTCACTCAGTTGATCAGTATCTGAATATCAAGCTCGAGAACACTAGGGTTGTTGACCAGGACAAGTACCCTCACATGGTAAATTTTCTTTCTTTTAAGCGATTTCTCTAAGAATTGGGAATTTAGGGTTTATTGGAGCAGCCTATTGTTTTTTTTTTGTTCACATAGGCAATATTTTCTTTGTTGTGTGTGCTTGAAGTGCTCTTAAGTGTTTGACATTATACTGGAATTGATCTCACTCGCTAGTTTCTTGCTATACTTCTTTGTCTCGTATTGTAAAATATCACTTATGAACTGATTGAAAGCTTAATCCTTGGCTCTTGCAAATGTGTTTAAGCCTTCACTCTTTTCTTTTTCCTTGCTTTCATTTACTGTGACCAAGCTTGAGAAGCTCTAACGTGATATTGATTAGATTTACAGACGCAAAGGGATGATTTGAAGTGATTAGTGGTTCTGGTTCACATATTTGATTGAGATTGCTGCTTTTGTACTGCAATTTGTCAAGTCTACTCAGGATTACAAAAGATTTGCAATATGTTTGCATGACCAATTTCAATGCATTTAGGTTTTATGGCGTTTATATTGTTATATCTTTGGCACTGTATTTCTTTATCTTGTCAGTGTCACACTTTAGAAACCTTGTCAAATAGTACAATTTCGCTAGAATCCTCCCGAAGATGTTTTTAGCTGACGGATTTGTGTGTTTGTTCTGTGTAGCTTTCAGTGAGAAACTGTTTCATCAGAGGATCTGTGGTAAGGTACGTGCAGTTACCTAAAGATGGAGTCGATGTTGATTTGCTTCACGACGCAGCTAGAAGAGAAGCTAGGGGTGGCTGATTCTGAAATATCTTTGTATCTCCAAAACTTGAATACTTTTCATTCGGCGTAATGGCTTTATAATGAATATTTCCCTGATGTAGAGCCAATGGTATGGCCATGAATCTTGTTCCATTTTATTAACAATGGATAATTTAATTTCTTTTCCTCGTTCAAATGAAAAGCTTATTAAAGCCTACTTAGAAACACCTTCACTCTTGTCAGGCTGTCACTACTTAAGTTTTTCCCTTTCTTAGATGAAGCAAGCAGAGGAAAAACATATAGACTCAGTAAGAAGGAACTTATATAAAGTAATATGAGTTCTTGTTTGCATAGCAGCAATAGGACCTTAACTCTTGTCATTAATTTAGTTTCTTATTTCTGAGATGAAGCAAACAGAGGAAAAACATAGACTCATGAATAAAAATAGGAGTAATTTTCTGCATAGGTAGTGTAACGCTTCATAGGATTTGCATCCATGTACGGTCTGGTTTGCCAATAGGGGAAAGGACCAGCTGCAGCCATATACGGATATGCTGCAGCCATAGGCGGATATTGTGAAATGTGAACACCATCGAACATTCTGGGTCGAGGCATGGATTGGTATGGATCAATTGGACCACCACAAGGTCCACAACCACCATATGGTCCATGCATTGCCCCCATCGAAAACGGGGGATAATGGCTTCTCGAGGCTGCGGATATGGGCCACCGGTGTAAAGGATTGTGTCCACCATGGTACATCATCGGTTGAGCGGTGTAACAAGGCGGCGGCGGGTTCACACCATTTTTCTCGCTTGGCAAGTTTTTACCACCATTTTCCTCGCTTGACAAGTTTTTACCATCACCCTTCTCTTTCTTTGTACTTGAGTCTTGTGGCCATCTGAGGACGTTCTTATTCTTCTTATCCTTCTCATCTGATCCTTTCTCCCCATTGGAATCTTTTTTCGGATTCTCATTCTTTGAAACTTTCTGTTTTTGTTTCACATCCTCTTCATCAGGCTCATCTGTGCATCATAAAGGCAAAAACTTTAAGATTTGTGAAGATAAAAGTAAGAAATCTTCAAATAGGTTAAACAACTCACCTTCGTTTTTCTTCGATTTCTTCTTCTTCGTTGCTTTAACCTGACACTTTGAGCAGCAACCATCGTTCATTTTTCAGATCACGTTCCTGCTGCTTTCAAAGAAAAAATATAGCTACAGAGAATAACTTGAAGAACTTTTTTGGGTTTTACTTATAGAATTTGCTTAAGATTATAAACCCTAAGCAATCCATATCTTATCCTATCTATACAAAATAAATAAAGATTATATCAATCTTGAAGAAAATCATCTTTCCATATACATACTCGTTTGAATCCATAAAAGGCATACGCGTATCAGAACGAATAATAATCACTGATTTGAGGAGATACAGTATCAAGCTTTGGATACAAGCAAAAGGCTTAAGTGATGTTATATATATATAAGATATTGTGGAAATCATTGATTTAACTGAATATATTCTTACTGGAAATGTAACAAAACAGTAACATATACAAAGATCATAACTTGAGTTCTAAGCGGTAGTATTGATGGTTTCAAAAAGGGTACAACTGTACGGCTTCATCTCATACACAACCAGTTGCTGCAACGGTTCTTCTGCTACAACGGTTTCTCCTTCGACAGAGAAAAACCCCGGGAAAGGAAGAGCTGTGTCGACCAATCTTCTCCATTTGCTTCCATCGGGAAGTGAAGGTAAGACTACACTCTCAGGATGATCACTCGCATTGAATCCGATGAACAGATCATTGCTCTTTGGCTCATTTGGCTCAGCCAATGACGCAGTTTCCTCTTCCTCTGACTCTGATTTGATCTCCAATGCCAAAAACTTAGAAGCAGGATCTTCCCACTTTGGAGTTGTTTGGTCATTTGCATACCAAACAATATTTTCAGGTTTCAAAAAGTCTCTCCTTTGAAACACATCACTTCTTCTTGCTCTTACTGAAGTCATGAAGGAGATAAATTGCGTGATCTGTGTACCGAAAGCCGAAGCTAGCAAGTTCCAATCAAAAGGTTTCCGTGATTCCAACAAAGGCGAGCCCCTTGTCGAGATTCCACATTCATCTCCCATATTAAGCACTGGAACTCCAAGTGATATGTACTGTATAAACAAGAAATTGCGGATTTGTTTTAGCCTTCTTTGAAGAACAGCTGATTTATTCGTTGCTCCTTCTTCCCCACAATTCCAACTTAGCTCTGAAGCTAGCTCAGGGCCACTGAAACTGACTATGTCAACAAGCGAGAGTCCTGAGTTTCTTGAAATGTAGTTGAAGGAGAAGGCCGGACCTCTTCCATCGGTAAATACGTCACCACTTCCACAAATTCTTGTAGCCAGATCACTAAGAACGCCTCTTCCCCTTAAAAAATTTCTTACATTTCGACAATATCTTGTGTTGAGTTCTGCCCATCGCTTCCAATGTGGGAACCGTACTTCTTTTGGCATCATTTCAAGTGGATCCCAGCAATCAGCTATTAGTTTGGTCTCCGCAAGAAGTGGATCAAAAGCTATTGCTTCAACCAAAGGAGGACGAGAGAGCTGTTCACCGTGAACGCCTCTCAAGAGAGATGAAGCATTTATAAAACAAAATCCATCTACATGAAACTCGGTTACCCAATAACGCAAGCTCTCCAATACCAACTGCTGAACAACAGGATAGTTACAGTTCAAGTAACTTTTAGAATCTAGATCATTGGCTCTTCCCTTGTAGTAATAGGAACTGTCATCAATTCCACGAAGAGCTCCAGAATCAGCAGTATGTGTAAAAACTACTTCCAAAAGTACCTCTATTCCCTCACTGTGCAATTTCTTCACCATCACTTTCATTGAGTTAACTGCGGATTCAAGGCTATTGGAAGGTCCATATATGTCCATTGGTGAAAAGAAATGAAATGGAAAATAAGGACCTTTTTGCTCGGAGAATGAGAATATTGGCTCCAAAAGAACAGCGTTGGTTCCAAGGGTTTTCAAATGGCTAACTTTCTCAGCTACACCAGAAAATGTCCCTGCTACGTTACTAGGCAACTTGCTGGATCTGTGTTGTGTAAAACCCTTCACATTCAACCGGTAAACAAGAAGTTTCTCCAGAGGTATGTTCGGAGACACATCTTCTCCCCAATCAAAAGAAGGACTCTTAGATAAACTTCCAAGATATTTCTGAGAGACAGATTTACCAACGACTGTGGCATATGGATCCAAGACAATTGGCTCACCTTCAACATCGACATCTTCTTTAGAGTGAGCTGTCTCCTTGCAACGGTAGCCATATCTCACAAAATCCCATGTATTGTCAACTGAAGCATGCCAAACATCACCTGTTCGGTTGACATAAGGATCAAGATCAAGTTCTAAAGCAGGTTTATCTGTTGTGCTATCATCATACAAGCATAAAACCACGTTCGTTGAGCTTCTTGAAAAGAACGAAAAATTCCAAGAATCATCATCTGGCCCGGAAGAAAGGCCTAGCGGCAATGGATGACCAGCAGTAAAACCAACCGGGATACAGAAGTCAGTGTCCCTGTGAGTCAGCATTTCTTGACCGTCCGGATCTCTACCTGACACTAACTTCAGGTGAAATGATAAGTAGAAAGGAGATTCTTTCCCATCAAATTCTAGCCCTAGCATTAACTCAGACAAGGAGCTTTTCACAAATGTAGTTTCTGTTGTGTGGGTTTGTGAGTCTTGGGAAGAGTTTTCGAAATCCAGAGGCAAAAAACACGAAGAATCAGACCTGTAGACACCCCAAACCATCACCAGCCTACTCTTGTCATCACCACTAAGTTCCAAAGATGAGACATAAACCAAAATGCTGTACTTTTCTCTCTTCTTTTCAACTTTGACTTTAACCAGAGCACCTGCTTTTGTCCTGAATGAATATGATGTTACCTTCTTCAGGTCATCAGCCTCAGCTCTTCTACTAGACAATGCCTCTCTCAGCTCGATGGAAGTCTTTGAAGCACATATCTTACTAAACTGATAACTTTGCAACGCGCTTGTAACCAAATCACCCATGAAACGTTTTCGTGTAAACATTAGTGTCTCGGATCCAAGTTTAATCTTGTTCTTCCTACCAGTAAAAAGCCTTGCAGAAGGAAACTTCCATGTTCTAGTGATGCCATTATTGAGACAACAAGATCCTATCCCAACTGATGGTGACCACGCAGCCATTGTTTAAACAAAGCACCAAAAACTTTAATCCAGGTTATGAATATCCCTGTTAAGAACACAGATCAAACCCCAAAGCTCTTTATTAAGATTGAACGAAAGAAAACAGAAACCAAAGCAGAATTTCGCAAGGGAAACTATATCCAATAAACAACTCGTTGAATAAGCTAAATTCCCATCTCAAAGCTAAAATCAAAACAGAACCCACTTAGCAAAGTTTTCCTACCATCGGCATTTCAAATTTCCAGAAATTAAGAAAGATAGTGTAGTAGAATCAACAAGAACAAGACGTCTCGGGATCATGATTCATCGGAACACTAAGAAATAATTGAAAAAAAAAAGGAACACAAGAAAGCGTAAAGAAGAGACAAACGTCGTCAAAAAAGTCGAGCTTACTGTCGCATAAGCATCATCACCGCCATTGAAGCAAAAAACCAAACTTGGAAACAGAGAATTTCACAATGATTGAAACAGAGATATCTAACACTACCCATCTGATGATCGAGTGAGTGTATGTGTCCATGAGTTTATGATTTGATTTTTTTTGGGTGAAACTGAAATGTTTTGTCTTCTTCCTTCACGAACTCTCCACCTTCACCTCACGCGCCTACAAAACGGTTTTTAGCGATTGTAACATAGACACGCGCGTAAGGTGCATGTGGGGGTTGAAAAGGAGTGATCTTATCTGGGCCGAGCCCATAGGCCCAATAATTTTGAAAGATACGACAAAAGTACTTTTCAGTTTTGAAAGTTCAAGACAGAAGTGAGCTGAGCTGTTTTCACTTCAAGAGTGGATATTGCCGTTTTAAGGTGTCACTTCAAGAGTGGATTTTTACTACTTTTGTTTTTAGGGTTTTGTTTTTGGAGCCTAAACATTGTTAGTTTCTGTCAATGGCGATTTTCAAAGATTGTGAAGTAGAGATCTTCTCTGAAGAAGATGGGTTTAGAAACGCTTGGTACAGAGCAATTCTGGAGGAAACCCCAACGAATCCGACATCGGAAAGCAAAAAGCTACGATTTAGTTACATGACGAAGTCGCTCAACAAAGAAGGTTCTTCGTCTCCTCCAACGGTCGAACAGAGGTTCATAAGACCGGTTCCGCCGGAAAACCTTTACAACGGCGTCGTTTTTGAGGAAGGAACGATGGTTGATGCTGATTACAAACACAGATGGAGAACCGGCGTTGTGATAAATAAAATGGAGAACGACAGCTATTTGGTTCTCTTCGATTGTCCACCAGACATTATTCAGTTCGAGACAAAGCATTTGCGAGCACATCTTGACTGGACGGGTTCGGAATGGGTCCAACCAGAAGTCAGGGAACTGAGTAAGTCCATGTTTAGCCCTGGGACATTAGTTGAAGTAAGTTGTGTAATAGATAAAGTTGAAGTTTCCTGGGTTACGGCAATGATAGTTAAGGAGATTGAGGAGAGTGGTGAGAAGAAATTTATAGTGAAGGTATGCAATAAACACTTGAGTTGCCGTGTTGATGAGGCAAAACCAAACATGACGGTTGATTCATGCTGTGTTAGGCCTAGACCGCCTCTTTTTTTCGTTGAAGAGTATGACTTGCGTGATTGTGTAGAGGTGTTTCATGGTTCGAGTTGGCGTCAAGGGGTGGTGAAGGGAGTTCACATTGAGAAACAGTACACGGTTACTTTAGAGGCTACCAAGGATAAGTTGGTCGTGAAACACTCGGATCTTAGGCCTTTTAAGGTGTGGGAAGATGGGGTTTGGCATAACGGACCACAGCAGAAACCCGTAAAGGAAAGTCCTTCCAACGCCATCAAACAGAAGCCAATGTGCTCTTCTTCTGGTGCTAGGCCAATGACTCCTAAAATGGCTACAAAACATGCGAGAATATCTTTTAACCCTGAGGAAAATGTCGAGGAACTCTCTGTAGCTGAAACTGTTGCTGCCACTGGAAAGTTGGAAAAGATGGGGATTGGTCTCTGATGAATGACACTACTCCTCCTGTAATAACCATAGCAGAAGAATCTGTTTCATGTGTAACACCGTTGAAACAAACAGAGGCCAACGCTGAAGGAAACAAACTTGAGCCGATGCGGAATCAGAATTGCTTGAGAAATGATTCAACTCAACAGATGTTGCCTGAGGAGGAGAATAGCAAAGACGGGAGCACAAAAAGGAAGAGAGAAGAAAAACACAACTCAGCTTCTTCCGTTATGGATGAAATTGATGGGACTTGTAATGGTTCAGAGTCTGAGATTAGTAATACAGGTAAAAGTATCTGCAACAATGATGATGTTGATGATCAGCCGCTCTCTACTGAGCTACCATATTATCAGAGCTTGAGTGTGGTGAACAGTTTTGCTGCTGATGCAGAGGAAACTCCAGCAAAGAGTGCACGAACTATTTCTCCTTTTGCAAAGAAGTTACCGTTTTGGAAAAGCTATGAAACAGATGAATTGTACAAATCATTACCACAAAGTCCTCATTTCAGCCCGTTGTTCAAGGCTAAAGAAGATATCCGCGAATGGTCCGCGGTTGGTATGATGGTGACTTTCTATTGTTTATTAAAGGAAGTCAAAGATCTGCAGCTCGATGATTCCTCAAGCAAACTAAGTAGCCTCAGTAGTTCTTTGGCGGAGCTCGAGAAGCACGGTTTCAACGTTACAGATCCATTGTCACGGATCAGCAAAGTGTTGCCCCTCCAAGATAAGCGAGCAAAGAAAGCGGAGGAAAGAAAATGTCTTGAGAAGAAGATTGAATGTGAAGAGATCGAAAGGAAGAGGTTTGAAGAAGAGTTTGCTGACTTTGAACGCATAATTATTGAGAAGAAGAGACAAGCATTGGTTGCCAAGGAGAAGAAAGAAGCGGCTGACAAAAGGATTGGTGAAATGAAGACATGTGCAGAAACCATTGATCAAGAGATCAAAGATGAGGAGCTTGAGTTTCAGACAACTGTCTCGACTCCATGGTAATAATAAGATTTAGAGTAGCTCCATGGTAATAAGATTTAGAGTAGATGTATGTTAAAACAATTATCTACGATCTTTATTTCCGTTTGTTTATTGTTGATTATGCATTGAACCATCTTTTGAAGAGATTAGAATAATCTAACAGGTTTATGGATCATTTAACGTCCCTTTTACTAAAAAATTTCTTAAAACATTGGCTTTGTCAAACAACCACAAAAAGACTGAGAAAATCCATAAGTTAAATAAAGCTAGAACCACATATAAATCCCAATCCAAGTTTTGGTCTAAAAGAGTAGGAAACCAATCCATTTATTTTTAGCATTTAAGTACCCTATATGTACAATAACTTCATTCTTCAGTACCAAACAACTTGTTCGGTCTCCTTGTCAAAGATGTCCCATCCATCTTCAAGAAGATCTCTACAATCATCTTTCTCTTTGTTCATGAAGAAAGCTGCTGCTTCTGGGAACTTGTTGTTGTTTGAGGTTTCAGTCACTCCATTCAATCGCTCAGAAGGGTTCTCGAGCACCAAGCTTTTCATAGATGATCCGCATGAACTAGTGAAGCTTGAGGAGATCGATTTGGTTAAAGGCACTCGGTTTTCAAATTTTTCTTTCAACAGCTTCACATCTTGACAGATCACAGAAATTTCTCCTCTGCGCAAAGAACCAAGAGAGGTTAAAAATTCCATTTAATATGGCCGATCATTATGAATATCCGCAGAAAAAATTTGCTAAATGATTCATTGCTGTTATAAAAAATGGACCAATGTACGGTTAGTGGGACGAGAATGGGACTTACTGTAAGGTATCAACAATCTGACCACGATCCATAAGAAAATCTCGAAGCTGCAGGCCGAGAAGACGAAGAAAAAAAGATATGAGATTGAGAAGAATTTTGAGTTTAGAGGAAACTCATCGCTAGTGTTTGTTACAGTGATAGTACCTTGGAATTTTCCTCTGCCTCCTGCTGTAGAAGCTTCGATTCTTGGACCACTTTCTCCATGTTGGCTTCTTGCTCAGCAAGTGCCTTAAGTGCAGAATCTTCTTTGTCTTTCTTTTCTTTCTCAGCAGTCTTTTTCAACTCCAGTGCTGCTGCTAGTCTTATTTCGAGACTTCCTCGCATCTACAAAGAAACACAATTAGACAAATCTCTGTACAGTGTGAAACAGAGGTAGACATCTCAGTTTCGTTTTAACAGGAGGAAAAAAAAAAACAAGTCTTCATAATCAGCAGACAGAAACATGCCTCATCAAGGATAGCAAGAGATTTGTTTCTTTCTTCTGATAAGTTGAGCAACCGGTTTTCAAGCTCTTTTACTTCAGTGGCCAAAATTGACTTCTCTCCATATACTTCTCCAGCATGCTGCAAAATCATGGTAAATTAGTTCTAATTACAAAATCAAGAACCTAAAGCAAAATGAATTAGCCCATTACAGGTAACAATCTTGTTACCATGTCATTTGCTTCCTTCGCATGTTCCAGCATCTTCTTGAGCTCCTCAACCTTTTGAAGAGTATCTAAACCTCCCCTAGCAGCTTCCTCCTTTGACTTCTCTGCATCTTTCTCCTTTAGTTCAACTTCTCTCATTATATTTGTAACCGTTTCCATCTCAGTAAGCAAGTTTTTCTATATCATTGCACAAAAAGAAATACAAGAATATTGGGTTCCTTCCAATCTACTAAAATGCAGATAAGTAACTAGAAGTTGTAGCATTGGGTCCAGCTTTTCGGACCTCGGCACCAGTGGACACAACTTAATGTACGTAAACAAAAGCAAAATATTTTCACACGCTTAAAGAATGCTAAGATTATGTGTCATACCTTATTACTTTTGGCATCTTCAATAATATCTTCAAGTTGATCAACGCTGCATACATGCGTTGATGTGCTAAAAGCATCACCTATTTCAGTATCACCATTTTCAGAGAACAAAGAACGATTTGAAGTCTCGTCCACAAGATTTGTACTCCCATGGCCAACTTCAAAACATGAACCTTGCTGTGTAGTTGTCATAGTATCCCCAGGAGTTGAATCGACCAGCTTCGATACAGCATTTTCTGCTTGATTCCATGTGATATCAAAACCAAGATCTTCCCAAAAATTGCTAGCCAATTTAACATTATCTAGGGAAAAGAGAGAGACGACTGAGGCAATATCATCCTCTGGCACATCCAAACCAATTTTTGCATTGCTCGTAACATCAAAACACCTACCAAATAAATCATAGTTTCCATTCTCTTTTCCACGAGCCTTTTTCACTGATTGAATTTCCTCACTTTCAAGGTCTTTATGGCAAACATCAGGATCAACATTTGGTTGCAAGGTTGTTAGCTCGTTCATGTTTGAGACCAAATCAGTACTTAGAGCACGGGTATTGTGGTCACGGGTAACAACCAGGGGAAGAGTTTCTGAAGAAGAAGAAGAAGAAGAAGTGCTGGCCTTTGAGCCAGAAGCTCCAAGAAAAGGGCGGCACCTAGAAGCAACATCTTCCAAACCATGTTCTACTGCATATTAAACAAGCATTTTCTCAACACATGCTCTCAGAAAATAGAAAAATAAGAATACTCAAGCTGTGAATGTATAAGCCAGAGCAACAAACAGCTCACAAAATGGTTATTTTCCAAGGGCTATAAAGTTGTACCTTCGCGCTCTGAAATGCTTCCAGATGACTTGTACGAAGATTGAGTAAAATTATGGAACAAATTTGAGGAAAAGGAAGGAATAATCTCTGAAAGAACCACAGCAGCAGCTTCATCAGCATCCTTTGGGTGTTCTATTGCAACAGCCCTCAAAATTCGTGCATCAATCTGCAATGGAACATAATACTGTATATAATGCGGTTTCAATAAGACTACAAAAGACAGAAATTCTTTAAGAAAACACAAAAGAACAGATGATTCAGCCAAAAAATATATAAAAAAAATGGTGTCAAAATGCATTCTGAGCACAAGCATGGTGGATACTTTCACAATTTCACTGCTAAAGTTGGAGTAATCAAATAAGAGATCAGTTTTTTACCTGAGGAAATATTTCCGTTAGAGATCGATAAACAGAACCGAAACCCATCAGTGAAAGTTAATAAACTCTGCAGAAAAAAAAAACAAGCAAAATATTAGTTTTGATGCAAAGAAGACTAGCATACAAGAAATTCTCTGGAAATAATTTATCATATAAACTAGTAAAGCCACATCACAAGCCTCTTGTGAAAACCCTAATGTTAAAAACCCTGAAGAAAAAATCCGTGATATGAAAATAGATGAGAGAGACACACTCTCATACAAGTGCAGAAGACAAAAGAGCAATGATCCGAAAAGTACAAACTCAGTATCACCTAATCAAGCTTTCTAAAATTGTAGAATTGTAAAACCTAATCAAAAAAAAAAGAAAAGAGAAAAGAGATATACCTAGCCGTCATAATCATCAACGGATCATGAAAAGATCAAACTATAATTTTTAGAAACGATCACAAATCATCAAAAAAATACACACGGGAAAATCAAGTTTCAAATTCGACGATTCAATTACCAGAGGAAAACGAAGAGAATAGAACAAAAGCTTTAGAAAATTTTCGATTTCTGTGCAAGTAAGAGATCAGAAGCGAGAGCTGTGAGGAAGATGAGGAGGAGGAGGAACGATTTGTAACTAAAGTTTTGCTCCGTCTCTTATGTTAACGACTTGAGGACTAAGTCGTGCTGTGGGTGGTATCGTAATTTTGTTGCGTATCCGAGGGTATTTGGGTCAAGTTGTTGACTTTCACTGACGTGGCTTTCTCGGCTAGGTCCATGCAACAACCAATGGGCAAGGGACAAATATTATTTTCTTTATTGGATTTTGTCGAACTGGGAAAGTACCTTAAATTATGATTGGCTTGTTGTTTATTTTATTTACAAAAATAATACTGAATTAATTAGTTTTTCCAATATTTTTCTGGATGAAGCAAATGAACGTTATGCGTGTGAATCTATTTCTCAACAGATTTATCTAATTTACGAAAGAAACAAAAATTACAAAAAGAGAGATTAATTCAAAAATACACTTAACCACATGTCAAATATCGCCATAAATATTTCCCAACAGAATTATAAACAACAACACTTAACAGTAACACCCTTGTAAATTGGACTTTTGTCCAAAACCATAAAACCATTTTTGTTTCACAGATAAATCAACCTTTGGTGTAGATGGTGAGATACTAAAAGTCATTAATCATTATAGTGTACATGAGAATTCACAATCGACCACTTCATTCTATGATCAATGGTTGATCCATTTGTTTTTCAGCCTTCTTCCCAATCGACGTCGTCTTCCTCTTCTTCTTCTTCACCACCCGAAGCTTCTGCTTCCACATTCAAGTCCACCTTATAGTTTCCATTAGCTGCAAGAGTCGTAAAATGTTAAGTTACCAAATCGAGCATATCATAATCTTTTTACATCATATAACCATGACAGACCTGTGTAATCTAACTTAATTATGAGCATGTCTTAACAAGTTTCTTCTTGTTGAAGCTCTGCGATTTCAATATATACTACTAAACAAGGTTCCTTTTATTCTAACTAACTAGTGTGTCGTTTCATTTGATCAACGAGTATGCGAAATGGAAATGAAGTAAATAAACTCAAACTGACCAGTAACAGGAGCCTTTTCTTCCCATTCTACTTCTTCTTCATCTTCGTCTTCATCCTCTTCACGTTTGGCCTTCATACTAACCTGACGACCTGAGTATACAGTACCCGACTGAATGCCAGAAGTTGGTTCACCAGCGGATTCTTGTTGATTTCGCCTTGCAGCAAGCTCTTGCTGCTTCATAAGTTCGGCGTAGTAAGCTTTGAGATACTCATCCTGAAGCAAAATGAAAATACTGTATCAAGATTCTTGAAACATATCCAGAAGTACGAAGCTACTGTGGGAGTCTAAATAGATATAAAGGATTTGTCCCCAAAAGCATGCCTTCAAATCCTTCTCATCTCCATTTCCAATGGCTGATTTCTTGTCATCTGAAAGTTTTGCTGCTGCTCCTGCCCCACCATCAACCTTTGCTTCCTGTCTCATCTCTCCTCTTTGTTCCTCGGTCAGATTCATTCCTTCCTTGATCATCCATGGAGGCAAGACTTTCAGACTGGAGTCTCCACCTTTAGATTTAACATCTTCGTTTCCATCACCTAGGTTAACCTCAACCTAACCATGTAAGATTTAAGAAATCAACAAACCACAATGAAGGAGGAAAAGTGCAGGGAAAATTTGCAGATGTATATGCGCAATGAAAAAAGCTTTAACATGAACTGACTGGACAAACAAATGGAAATTTCATTACAATACCACTGCCTCATCTTCCATTATAACATTGAACTTCTATATACATTGAAAAGTGTAACTAGTGATCACCTTTGTCTCTCCGAGAAATGGCATTGGTGTTGAACCATACCCGCCCTGTGACCTCAAAGGATCATTAGGGTTAAGATCACCATTCTCGCGAGCAGCCATCGCTGCACGGGCCTCCCATGCCAGAAAAGATCCAAATTCAGGTATTGGTAGGTCTTTTACTCTATTTAACTGATCCATCAGAGGTTTCATTTGAACCTGCATTTCATACTCAAATTCTCTCAACGCACAAATTATATAACTAAAGCCAGAATAAAAGAAAACACAATCAAGCATATTGAACCACTAAAACAGTATACAGATACCTCCAATTTCTGAAGCATATTTTTTAGGTTTTCCCGCCGCCGTCTCCTTGCATTATCATCTCCATCAACTACTTCTTCGGAAGTTAGCTTGTTGCATTCCACAACAAGTTCACCATTGCAATTTTCACAATGAAAAGAATCGTCTACCATAGAAATTAATCTCAGAGCATCCAGCGCATTATATCTACATCAGAAATGAAAATCTATTCAACTTTAGTGAACATAATACAACTCATCCATGTAAAGATTTTATAAACACATAAAGAGTAATGGGCTTTACTTCCTTTGGCAGTTAGGACAGCCATACTCCTGAACAGTATTCTTATCTTCTAGCTCATCTTTGAGCCTTTTTTTCATCCGATGCAGTCTAAAACGAACAACGTCACATATCTGTAAAAAAGAAGAACTGCAAGTTTAACAAAGTATAAGGTAGTTTGATAGAAAAAAAAGGCAAAAAAACGCAAACTGAAGAAAAAAAAGTAGGGACATGAAGCGTGCCTGTGCATAATCGAGACAGCAATACGAGTGGGTGTGAAGCTTAACTTTGTCCTCTGCTCGGCCATCAGTTGTAGCAGCCACTGCAGCACTATACATCTTTGCACCCTTTGCAGTCTATTGAAAAGATTTGAGAAATCAATAAAGCAACAAAGTAAAGAAGTGGTAATTGGTAAAGGATTAGAGATAAGCAAACACTTGAACCAAAAAATGTAGAACATGTGGTGAAAAATTGCAACCACAAGGTTCACAAAGGAAAAAAGAAACTTAGAGGAATGAATGAGCATCAACCAATGAACGCAAAACCTGGAAAATATATCATTCTCTCACACTCATGTTCTTCAATCATTGTCATACTCTAGATATTTTATGACAGTATGCTATTTATCATTAGACTAAAAGAGTGGTTGAGTTGAAAGCTTAGCAAGAGGGATATTGCGCAATAACTGCTATACAACAATCTGAAAGAGCATAGTATCTGCACCGACCTCTTTCCGGTGGTCACGCATAATCAACTTTTCTTCTTCAAAGAGTCTTATTATTTTTCGAAGTTGCTTGGCGTGCAACTGCAAATCTTTTGCCAAGTCTTCTTCTCTAACCCATTGCCGCCTAGCAGACATACAACAAATGAATGAAAGTCAGTGAAAACACAGAAGGTTTATATAGGCAATCTAAGCAATAACAACCTTAAAAAGCCAATAATCAAGTCTCAAAAGTTAATCTTATCATTATCCATAAACCCCAGGTGACAGGGAGATGTGAGCCAGTTACTCAACAAACCTCATAATGCAGTGGTTACAAGAAGTTGTCTGGAAACTATTGTGACAACTTAAAATATTATCATCAATATTCAGCTAATAGACTCTTAAGGATAAAAATTGAAGAGATGCACACAAACCTTGCCAGCGCGTCTAGCACCACAGCGGCAATCCCTCTGTTGTCACTTCTAGCAGATTTCTGCTGATTATCGCTTTTCGTAGTATAATCATCATAGAAAGCCCTCGCTACAAGCCTCACCAACCTAAAAATCATAGTGAAGCAACATAGAAAATGCAAAAACAATTGTTAAGGGCACTATGTGAACATATACACGAAGATTCTCGACAAAAAGTATCGCTATGTCTGTGATTGAATAGAAACAAAAAAGTTCTGTGGTATAGAGATTTACTTGACAAATGGCTGGAGAACAACGGCTTTCTGCACCGGGCCTGATTTTTCCATGGAGTTAACAACCCAAATACTTACATTACCAGTCAAGGAAGCAGTATTAGGTTCGTGTTTGATACAAAATCTGCATTGATACAGAGAATAAACTGAAAACAGATCAATCACCGTATAAGTAACTAACAGAGATTAGCTGTTCAAAAACTTAAACACACTAAAAGTAACCAACGGAGATGATATTTGCTCAAAAATCATAGAAACAACGAACTCAATTTCAAAACCCAGAGCCATCGATGAGAAGAATTGACTCCCAAATCCATCTTTCAAATCAAATTAGTAACAAGAGAGAGCTCAGGAAATTCAGAAAATCAAGAATAAGGGTTCGGAAACTGTGAGAGTGCACAAGGACCACGAAATTAGGGTTTATAAGGCAGATCAATCGACTCAATTCGAAGTAACAATCAGACCCGACTGAGCTATAGGTGAAGTTTCTACAAGAATGGAGATATCTAGGTTAATCAAAACTATCTACTTTTACAATCACTTGTCCAACAGGAAAATCGACGAAGCTTACCGGAAAGTTCAAGAGAGGGGGAGAGAACACGACGGAGAGGTCTCTGTGTTGTTTTTTCTCTGTCTACCCTTTTTTGTGTTTTTATCTGTTTTTGGTGTTAACATTTACCAATTACCGTATATAGATCAACCTCATTTTAATTTTCATTTCAATTTCCATAATTGATTTTATTTGTATCTGTAATTAGCAAAAAATTTGCTTTTATTTTAGTTGATTATAATTGAATTAATAACAAGATTTTGGTTGGATAAATGAACTCAAATCATCAAATCCATTAACATTCCACGGAAGAAAAATATTACCAGAGATTGGATTGACCCATATGCATTGCTTAAACGACATGCCATTCACTTACTCATGGCCATGGGATTGGCCTTTTGAGAAGTTGCTTACTACATTACGTGAATACTTACTTAATGGATTTGGTATCGAGCTATAGATGATATCTCTCGTTTGGGCATTAAGGAGAAAGATGGAAATACATTTTGAGTCATCGGCCACTTTTGTGCTCATACTTCATATCGTTCAAGCTGATGAAATCGGTATGTACCATTTTATTGGTTTTGAAAGAAACAAAACTCTTTTCTTCTCTTTTTTTTGTTCATTATTTCAACTTTATATATAGACACACACAAACATACAACAAAGTAAGTGCTACTGAACCTTAAACCTTTTTAACTACTATCTATCTGATTCTGCTAAAAGAGGCTCTGTGATTTTTGTTGTGTAATTCTTTGTACCTCGTGCTTCTTTCCCAACTAGCTTCTTCACCGTTTGTCCTACCTTGCTTTGAATCTCCTGTATCACACAAAATAACCGTTAACCCCTCACAAGTTTTCAAATTTATTGGTTAAGAGATGCCGAAGATTTGATCAGCCAATGTTGCTTGCTTACCGCTGGTGAAGCACGTGTTATAGATGATACAGCTGCTGCTGCAGCCGCCGCCACACGTACCCTGAAATAATAGCAAAATATGATGCACTTTTACTTTTTAGTGAGAACCTTCCTTTGGTAAACATTAGATAAGTGACTCAGAAGTAATAAATACCACTACAATACCTTTTATGTACATCGATGTAAACATCAGTTTCATCCACAATTTCTGCCTGCATTTTCAGTAAATCACCAAAGGAAAGCTCCGTAAAGTGAAATGTATATAGAAAAAAATATGCATAAAAGAGAGATTTTTGAGGTCAGAAAAGGAAAAACGAAAAGCATAAGATCGTACTTGTAGAAGTTCTTCAAAGACATCCTCTAAGGTGATGATGCCAATCACTTCTGCATCCTCGTTATCTTCCAACAAACACGGTAAGTCTCTCGTCACAGTACCGTTCTGTTGGAAGTTTCTTCCCCTATTTTTCACATGCTTTGGTACTTTATCAATATCAACAACTACATCATGGGATTCATGCTTCAACAAAGGAGCTGTTAAATTACTACTCTGGTAAAACTTCATATTTTCTTTGGGTGTTTCGCCATTACTCAGTAACTGCATGTTATTCTTTTTATCTTTGTCTTTGACTTTGACAACTGCAGCCATGTGACTGCTTCCCTTTTGAAACTCATTGAGGATATCATACAATGGCATGTCTGATGGAACCCTGGAAAGGCAATGTATGGGAACTTATACTTCTATCTAGAAACATAATATGAGTAGGTCAACTTATACTCAGGGAAGTCAGATATACCTTGGGATCTTCCTGATGGAAACAGAGCTTACAGGTGCCTCTGTCTCTGCTCGTACAGTTAGAAGACTCTTAACCTAGATGATACCAGCGGATACAGACGTATGTAATCTAGTAGGATTTAGTAAAATGAAGTAATGCAAAAGTTTGACAGGTGTACCAATAGAAGCCCAATGATATTTTTCGGATTCCCTAAGTAGACCGGGATTCGGCTATGACCCCGTGACAGTATTTTTCCAATTGTTTCCCTGCATTTAGGAGGTGAAAATTCATGATTTCAAACCATGCGTTATTACTAAGCAGATAGACCAAGGAAAATAGTTTACTTTTCAAAGACTTGCCAGATAGAGAAAACAATTTGTCGAAAAAAGGCCAACTCTAACCTTAACTCACCAGTCTAACTTTGTATTTACATCCAGCGAAAATGTTGATTCAATTGGCGTCATAGCCTCCTCAGCAGTCTGAACTTCCAGTAAACGAAAGTATATGAATTAGATCATTGGAAGTAATATTGAAGCAGTATATGATATGTTCTGAACTGGAAGGCGAAAGAATCAAAGTATATGCATCAGTTCAACAAAGTAAACTCATCCTCGTGCAACAAGTTTTCATGGAGAATCTAAATCCAGATCAATGGGGAATAGCAAGTAAATCATTTCATTTACAACATAACTTGTTCATCAGCATGACCTGTGTAGGTTTCAGATACGCACATCTAATTCAAATACATACCTTCTGGCTCAAATCCAGAGCTCCGCTTATAATCATTGTTTCCTCGTGTGTCAGTTCACCCCCCTTACCAGCCTATGTTGGAGAGAAATAGCATGTCAATGGGAGCTGGAAACAACAATACTTTTGATAATCAAGCAACGTAACTAACTACTTCACAAATCAGACAAGGTTACAGCGTAATATCTGTCCTTTTCCTATTCTGGATTCGCCAGGTTAGATCATAAAGGGAAACTACCTCCTGGCTGTGAATTGAGACAAGGGCTTTAAGCTGAGCTCGCCTAAATAGTGTGTCATTATGCCCAATTACAGCATCAAGAACCTGAGGCATGTAAAACGTTGATAAAAGTAAACATCTACAGCTCCATACCACTGTGGCATAATAAATGTATCAACTTGTGTTGATGATATAATCAATGCAGTTAGCTCTAACAAGTACCACTTCTTAAAGACATTGCTAGATTTTTCAACAAATTTCCAAATCTTCCATGGTTGTAACATAACGTTCTGACTATTGTAGCAACTAGTGAAACAAAACCATTTATTATGACATTTAGTGCTCTATTAAAGAGTAGTCTACAACAACATCACCTTTCCGATAGGGTAAGCAATCGGATAGCAGATTATCATCAAAATGCGAACCAACCACAAAAAGTTTGCGCCAACAGCAAGTCCATATCTAGAGCATATAGCTTGCGGAATTATCTGGTTAGAATTGCAACAACATAGTTTGTATCAGTCATAACTGAAGAGAACACAATTTGATACCAAGAAGATATGTAAAGTAAGTTACCTCTCCAAAAGCAAGAACAAAAGTAACTGAGAGTAAAACAGCCACAAAAGGATGGAATATCTTATCCAGGCATATAGGAAGAGCCTGAGACAAAAGATCCAAGAACAAAATTCACTGATTCTGAGGTGCACAAAGACAGTAATTTATCGTTGTAAATCAGAAAAACTAGGGTAACAAATCAACAATAATTAACCTCCATAGCAGCTGCATTGCAAAGAAGTAGAGTCACAAGAAGTTGATGCTGCTTCTTTACCACTGGTAAGATTGCAGCTGCAATATCCAAAAACAATTCAAGTAACTCCGTCAAGAGTAAAAATAGAGACTCTATCACTCTGCTTTTAACAAAAATTACAGAATAAGAAATTAGAAATCAAGTTTTAAGAAATTCTATAGCCATTACGAATTGAACAAGTCAGGTATGTAATTTTGAGCCAACAACACACAGATATCGAAAGTCGAAAAAAATTAAAGAGGCGTACCGGCCTGTTTTTTCTCGGCGGAGGAACCACTCTGTTGGAGAATCTCGAGCTCAACGAGACCAAGGGACATTAGTCCGAGTGTGAGACCCGACATTATTCCGGCGAAGAGTACGAGGAAACACGCGACACCGACGACGACGAACCACCACGGAGAACCGAATCGGATGTCCTCGGCTTCAAAGACGAAACTGTTGAGCGAGTAAGCGGCTCTTACCAACGCCAAAGTGCTCAGAACAACCATTGCCGCGCTTCGATGAGAGACAAAATCAAACAGAGACGGAGCTAGAGAGAGAGAGTGTGTGTTTTTTTTGTTGGTAAGGAAGAAGACGACGATGAATACCTTTGATACGGGGATACATGGACCACCTGACACGTCAGCATCCTACATGCGTTATTTCCTTATTTTTCTCTCTCTTTTTTTAACTCATGCGTTTTTTTGCGTTATTCTTCTTTTAATTGATTTGTTGGATTATTGATGACTTCTGAGTTTTGCTAATCATCTTATTTATTCAGCGTCCACCGGTTTTAACGCCCGAGAACGATATACACCTTACCTGATTACCTCTAATCACATTATTCTTGAGATTATCGAAGGTACATTTGGACCGCTAGCAAAAAAAAATATGTAAATACTTATTTTTCAAGTTACAAAGCTAATGTTATTGACAAAAGAAAAAGGAAAAAAAAGGATGAAATCTTGGAAAGCTACAGCATTTTGTTCTGCCCAACGCAAATTGTAACACTAAAGATTTCGTATGGTCAACGTGAATGATAATTTAATCGTAAATATTTTCTTAAGTGTAAACCGGTATTTAAATTCCCTTAATTCATCGGAAAGATTTTGGTATAAAATTGATTTACTTTCTTTGGGCTTTTGGGGGTCAAACTATGAGCCTAATAATGGCCCAAAAAGACTTGGCGGAAATTACTTTTTTTTTTTATTTGACTAGTGAAACCGGAACGAGCGAGACGCAACAGAATCTGAAGATCGAAGGACAGTGAAATCGAAGAATTGAAGCACAAGCTTCTCCATCTCTGCAATCTCTCTATCCATCTCTCGTCATCGCATGTTTCGCTTCCCAATTCGGAAGAAAGAGAGACGACGCGTCTGAAGCATATCTCCGTAATCGGGGTGAAGAAAAACGCGGCGAGAAGAAGAGGCAGATTTTCGTTTTGGGAGGGTAGACAAATCTGGCGAAAGTGGAGGGCCTAAGGGCGAGGCCGTGGCTTAAGCCAGGAGCTTGTATAAATGGAGATCAATATGACTACGACGGTTCGGAAGACGACCATTCCAGGCCTTGGTGGCGCCGTCGTCTCAGATCCTTGTATATGGCAGCCATGTCCTTTACTCCGTCCACTTTTCGAATCGCTATCTCGTTGCTCCTTCTTGTTGCTATCGTCTCCGCCGTCATTTTTCTCCCGGTCGAACAGGCAATTTCTCCCTCCCTCCTCATTCGCGTGTAGCTTTAGTGATAATGTAGCAACGATAGTTTCTGTATATTCTAAGTTTAGAAATTGATACAACGGAGTATTTCTGGAGCTCGCTAGATCACTAGAGAAACTGTCCTAGATCAGGCGAATGGTACTTTATATATGATTTAGAATCATCATTAATCATCATTGTTATGATCCCTTTCTGCAGAAATTGAAGGACTTCTTGTTATGGATTAAGGAAGATCTTGGACCTTTTGGTCCACTTGCATTGTAAGTTTTTCATGTTTGCTACTCATTTTTGTTTCTACCACTTATTGGTTTGTTTTGGTGACACTGTTTTCTGGCTGCCGTAAAAAATCTTGTGATGAGCCTTTTTTACCTTATTGAAATTTTTCAGGGCTTTGGCTTATATTCCTCTCACAATTGTGGCGGTTCCTGCTTCTGTACTCACGGTAGTTCTGGATTCATAACTATGTAGTGAAATTTAGGGTGCTTTTCTAAGATGTTTGTCCAAAGTTTTCATTACAAGATAGGATACTTAGACTTTTAATCCGGTTCTGATAGTCTTGATTGTTTCTCTCTGCAGCTAGGTGGTGGTTACCTTTTTGGCCTGCCAGTAGGATTTGTAGCCGACTCTCTTGGAGCTACATTAGGTGCAACAGCGGCATTTCTGCTTGGTAGAACGGTATGTCTCTTATGGTTCCATCTGTTTTAATATATTTCGCTTGCAATTGTGTTGCTTGCCATAACCACAGAAGTACTGATTCCTGTTTTGTGCGTCCTCACATCTAGGCATTTTATCTAAGTGTTGCATCTTGGCTGTCTCATTGTTGCTAATGATATATCTTTTGTCTTTCTGGTATCATGCAGATTGGTAAATCTTATGTCACTTCAAAAATAAAGCATTACCCAAAGTTTCAAGCTGTTTCCGTTGCAATTCAAAAATCTGGCTTCAAGGCATGAAAATCTAGTAACACTCTCTATAATAATTGACAGTTTGTTTTCCTTCAGAGATCTACTATGCGTATGGCAAAGTACCTCAATTTCCTGGCTACATTTAATTGATTGACTACTAACTAAATGATGATATTTTCTTCCTGTGCAGATAGTCTTGCTGCTACGCGTTGTCCCCATACTGCCCTTCAATATGTTGAATTACCTCCTATCTGTAACTCCTGTTCGCTTAGGGGAATACATGCTGGCCACTTGGTTGGGAATGATGGTACTGACATTTCTTTAAAATCCGCTTGTATATTGGCCATTTATACTTTAATAATGGTGGAAGAAGTTAGCATGCATGTTAAAGTGCTGATTGCTAACATTATACATAATAGTAATTCTAATCTTCTGAATTGTTTTGATGTAGCAGCCCATTACATTTGCGCTAGTATATGTTGGAACTACTCTGAAAGATCTTTCTGATATTACACATGGATGGCATGAGGTGTCAGTATTTCGTTGGGTAAGTTTTCGCTCATTTACTTCCACTTGACTAGTAGATTGGAAATGATTGTAGATGAGCTTGAATGAAGTCAGAAGAATGAAGATAGTTTTGTGTTTCTGCTGTAATGCATAATTACTTATCACTTATCATTTATACTGAGATTACTAGGTTTAGAAGTTTGTAGTATTAGAAAAATAACAACTTGTCTGAAATGAAGTTTGAAGTATGCCTTATTTTATGAGGTTTATTGGAAACATCTTGGTGTATATCCCTCAATATAATGTAGAGTTGCTTATTTTCCATAATATGATAGACATTTCTGGGATCTGAAATATTGAGAATGTAGCTTAAAAATCCTGAGGATGAGGATTTATAACCAAGTCCAAAGCATCCTATGTGTAGGGAAGAACATTGTGATAGTCTCGCATCTGCATTTATTTAGTTGGTATTTTGTAGCTTTGATTGAAGTATCTGAGTGCCCTTGCATTGTAAGTCTGATTTCTCGTTTCTTCTGCATTGTCATTTGTGGATGCAGGTAATTATGATGGTTGGCGTAGCTCTAGCTGGTAAGTCTCTTCTGCAGTCATGTCCAAATATATATCTAGCTAGCTTCACTACATTGTGAGAAGTGGAATGACACCATGTGGTCTGTGTTTTAACCCGTCTTTTTTTGGGTTTTTGAATGATGTGGGTGCAGTAATTCTGATAATATGCATAACAAGAGTGGCGAAATCATCCTTGGACAAAGCATTGGCTGAGAATGGTACTGAATTAGATGGGAAGAAGAATGACGACGCTTCCGTACTCCCGATCGCAGAGCCACCACCGGATCTACAAGAGCCTCTCGTTATCAGAATCGACCCATCCAATACTTGAATAATATAGACAAGAAGAAACCTCTTGAGTTTGTAAATTTCGCGAAATTTTCTTACCGAGTGAGTTATTAGAAACGTTTTGTATAGCATCATAATACCATACTTCACAGTTTAATTCGTTTGTTCTTTAGTTGATTATTTTGGTATATACTTGAGGTTTTGAAATCTTGTAACTTGTAAGAATGCCCAACCGGTGGCTACAATAATTAACCGGAAATTAATTTGACTCGAGTCCTTATCAGACCGGTTGAATCGGTCGAGTCAGGTCGGGTTAGAAAATATCAATATTCGGGCATATTCCTTGGCCTTCATACGTGTGCGTCTGCCATTTTTTTTCTAAACTCCGAATCCCAAAATTGTTGCCTTCCTTCGTCTCCGATCATTTTCGTGGTGTCTGTAACCCCAATTACAATTCGAATCCATTAGCGAAAGAAAGAGACTTCCTTTGAAAGAGAAGAGTCTCGTTGGCTCGGTTTTCTGTTCAAATCAGCGGATTTCCTCACATTTAATTGTTCAATCATGGCGGCTACCAATGTCATGCGGCGAGACGAGAGCCTTCTTATTGATCCCCAAAGAGGTAATTCGAAGTTCATTTTTGATAGGCCCGTGTTTAGAGAAATTTATGTACAGGGGAATTAGGGTTTCTGATAACAGAAATTCTTTTTTTTTTCGTTTCCTGGGAATGAATTTCTTAGGGTTTCACTTGCAGGAGATACAAGTGTTTCTCGTGGCCTCTCGCTTGAGAAGAAAATTGAGGCCCTTGAGAGCCTGGCCGGACAAGTGAGTGCCTTTTTCACTCTTGTTTGATTTTCTTCATTACATTTTCTGGGAAATGTTGTCTATCGTATCGGACAGCCAAAATTGTGATTCTGTTAGTCAGTTTTTTTCTGATTAATACTTGAGATGTGATTTTCCTGTATTTCTTCATCTAAAGGTTGCTTATTTAAGACAATGAGATTGATTTTACTTGAGATGAATAATTGAGGTTGATATACTTGTAGCTAATGAGTTTTTTTTTGCTAATGCAGGTTAGTAACAGGCGATCTCGGAGATGGTTAAATGATCGTATTCTGATGGAACTTGTTCCTCGTTTGGATGCCCAAGAAATCAGAGGCTTGTTTGCTCCACCACCGTGGGGTAATATGACATTCCATTCAAAGTTTTACTCTTCTTGTATAATCTCAAATTGAGTTTTTTTGCCATGTTTTCGTCTTTTTGCTATTGTTAACATATAACATCGTTTCACTGAGTCCACAAATGTTCTACAGGTGATGATGTCCCACCCTCAGCATTTTCTTTGACTAATGTTGGAGAATGGGACAAATTTAGAAACATAGACATGGACAAGGAGGTAACTTACATGTCTTTTGGGACTGTTTCTCAGAGAAGAAGTGCACGTTACTATATTTCTCTGAATATAATTTGTTTGTAGAATCAGTGATGTCATTTGTTTGACATACTTGGTCTTAACTATTGTTAGGAATTGTGTTTTTTTCAGGCCAACATCATGGATTCCTTGAATAGGTCATCCGTAAGGCAGAAAGGTAGCGTGGACGGTGATAAAATCGCTGTCTTAAATGCTTGGAGAAGAATAGATTGTAGGACAAGAGATGCTCTTCGACGTAGCTTTTTACCAGAACTAATCGAGGGATATGAGGTATAGATTCTTCAGATATGACAATGTAAGTCATACATGTAAATATAGACCCTTTGCTTCTAGAATTCAGAATCGTTTATTATTTCCACAGAGCTGTATAAGTCACTTCATCGAGGAAGGTGGTGAAGGAGATGTTCTTGAGCTCAAGGTTCAAGACCCATTCCATAGATTGCTTTTACACGGTGTTTGTGAGGTATGAGCCACGACATCACTTGCGCTATTTTCTGCTAAGATGTTGAATGAAGATATAGAGAGTAACAACCTAAAAGAAACTGTTTTCTTTGGAGCAGTATCACAATTTGGTATCAACAACTGCAACAGAACAGATAGGAAGGATAGCAATGAAGACAACGAGCATCAAATGGAAGAAGAGTGGCGATTCAGGGGAGAAACCAAGCATCAGCCTAGCGCATTTCCTTAGGATGTCAAAGGAAGGAGCTTGGTAACAACACATACACTCCTTTGTAGCTGTGGTTTTTTATGAATATCAGCGCCAATTTAAAGGGCTATTTATGCAGCAAAAAGATCTCAAGACTCTCTCTCTCTCTCTTTGGCCTTTGCTACTTCCCCCTATGTGGCCTCTTGTAAGCTTGTATTTGTATCCTCAATTTATACGGTTTTATGATTAAAGAACGAGATAGACAATAAATTTTATTGAGTGCTGATTGTGAATTTTGAATCTTTAAAGTTATATTTTTGTTATTAACTTGTCGAGGCCTTTGAGTTACAAAGCCCAACAGTTGGAGTTCCAGCTCAGCCACTAGGCGTTATTACGTTAACGAAATTTCCAACGGTCAAAAATAGTGTTTCCTTTTTTCGATGGGGATATTTATGTAATTTCGGCTCTCTCGGCCGAGTTTTCCTTTTCTGCAATGGGGTATTTAGGTAATTTCGACTCTCTCACAGCCAAGTTTTCCTTTTTCTCTAGGTTTTATGTTGGGTTTCTGATTCAACGTACATAAAATTGTTTATAAGTATAACTCCAGCATCAGAGATCCATTCGATAGCGACTTCTCTCTCTCTCTTTTCTGATATCAGAAAAACTTTCTTTGTTTTCTCTCTTCCTTTTCTCATATAGAAAAACGTTCAGAGATTCATTCGATAGCACTACCTATATTAGTCGTGAATTTTACAGTGTTTGATTCATGAAACAAAAGATACGGTCGATTTTTGTTTTTTGGGGATGACGATCAGAAGCAAAAAAAGCAAAGGCTATCGTCAAGAGATCAAATCAACTTGCGCGGACTCCAACACTTTGTTCTCAAAAGGTATTTTTTTTCCTTATCTCTGTTTCTGTTTTTTTTTGTTTTTTTATCTACGTCTTGTTGGAATTTTCGGCCAAATCAACGTCTTTTTTATATGGTTTGTTAATCTTTAGTATCTAATTATTCTGGTTGATCGCAAAAACAAAGAATTCTCATGTTCAAAGTGGTTTTCTTCAAATCCAATTTGAATTTTAGGTCTTATATTATTTCCCTCTAACCCTAATCATATATTTCTCAAAGTTTTTGATTTTTATTCAAGATTCCTTCTAATCAATTATTTCTTCTTTGTATGTAGATGTGGTTGCAACTTCG
>Ga0041059_1000053_pt1 | contig 54795 bp, 51 predicted proteins | sample AraColnosormetaG_FD_56232 | JGI IMG/M metagenome (GOLD analysis project Ga0041059, IMG submission 56232) | Arabidopsis roots microbial communities from North Carolina, USA - Col MF nosort | ecosystem: Host-associated > Plants > Roots > Unclassified | place: USA: North Carolina | collected...
CAAAAAGTAATGATTTTTCCATTATAGGAGTCTGCCCGCTATCACGGCTAGCAAAGTTCAGGTCTTGGATCCTCAAAACTTCGTTGGCCATGGAGCCCGACTAGACTAGAACTATTGGGATATTGAAAGCGCGGAGGTGAAGGAGGGGACCATACTTGGAGGAGAGTTTCTGAAAGGATTTGTGACATGGAACAGAGAGGAGAAGGTGAAGATGACCTATGACCGGTATAGATGGTGGGCTCGGTGGTAGACCACAGTCTTGGAGTAGTGGCTCTTTTGGTTTCTTGAAGAAAAAAGCAGAGAGACAGAAGAGTGAGAAGATACCTAGGAGGATGAAGATGAAGCAGAGCTGAAAGTAAATGGTGATTGCTGCCATTGCTGTCCAAGAATTGAAAAGAGAGTTAGATGAAGCAGAACAGTTTTACTATATACATATCCTTGAGATCAGATCTTTCCTTGAGATTATATAAATTAGTAATTCAATAGTTTAATCTTCAAGGAACCACATGATATATAAAATGTTTTTGGATCCAAAGACAATCAAATGGTGTTTAAATACTTTTCCACTACTTGTTTTGATTCTGATGAGTTTGCAAGCTCTGAAACCGGCTTTGTGGAAGTAAACAGCATCCAGTCTGCAGTTATTGAAAGTACAGAGCCAGACATTGCGCTTTGGAGAGGTAAGGACGGAAGTTTCCTTCTGAGTGTGGTTGGAAATGCACAATCGTCTTACAACGGGGGATAGGATGAGCTTATGGAATGGGAATGTCGACACTTCGTGTGTTTTTTGCAGAGTGCTAGAGACCATTTATTTTTCGAGTGTTCTTATTTGTCTCAGATCAAACCTTTTGGAAATATGGCACAAGGTTTGTTACAGGGTCAGTTTACTACTACCTCATACAATGGTATTGTTTCTCAGCTGCTTGATTCTAGATTAACCCCCACGGTGAGGTCTATACTACGGTATGTGTTCCATGTTAGTGTGCATTGTGCTAACGAAATTAGCGTAGACATGGGCAACAAAGACAACAAGTTCTGTTGTGAAACAGCAGAAATACATAAAGACAAGTTCTGTTGTGAAACAGCAGAAATACATAAAGACAACAAGTTCTGTTATGAAACAACAATATTAGTGATCAAACTCCATATGAAAAAACAAAGACAGCATGTTCCATTATTAGTTTCAGACATATGTCTGCAACTTCAACAATACATATCAAACTCCTCCATCAACCACTTAGGATCTTCAGATTCAAAGCTAGCTAATGGGTTAACTCGAGTCACAGGAGTGCATTTAAGTGGATGAGCCATGGTCAGCGTCATTTCTCCAGCCTCTTCCACGTTAACCTTATCTCCATCGATTATCCAGTCAAAACACTGTACCATTGTTCCAATGGCTACTCCAGTGAAGAGATAGCCCAATTTTTCTCCTGGACATGCTCTTCTTCCGCTCCCGAAAGGAATGAAGTTCAAAGCTAGCTGTTCTCTCTCATCGTCTTTCCCTTTTGAAGGAGACACCATGAACCTCTCGGGCTGAAACTTGTCTGGATTTTCCCATGAATCTGGATCTATCATCATCGCATAGGTGTTTATTAGCATCGTTGTGTTCTGCGGTATGTAGTACCCTCCAATCTTGCATCCTTTGGTTGCATTCCTCACCAACATTGGCGAATGTGGGTGTAGTCTTTGTCCTTCTTTCATCACAGCCTGCAAATACGGCAGGTTTGAGAGATCTGTTTCTTGAATAAACCTCGTTGTTCCGACAACAGATTCTATCTCTTCTCTTAATATTTTAAGAATCTCGGGATGGTTAATGAGTTCGGCCATTATCCACTGTATTGTTTGTGCTGAAGTATCAGTGCCTCCAAGGAAAAGCTCCTACAACCACATGCACGATATAAAGACATTGCATGATCCTTATGCGACAGTCATTGAAGAAAACCAAGAAAGAAACTCAAGACATTACCACAATAAGCGCTTTGATTTGGTTCCTGGTAATCTTAACCTCAGCCTTGTCGTCTGCACAAACTTCCAACAGAACATCCATCATGTCTCTATCCTCTTTCTTGTTCGGATCCTCTTCGTGTTCTTTAATAATTTTTTCCAGCAATTCATCGTACCTCTGCGAGACCTCCATGATTTCCTTCTCAAACAGAGAGATCCCAAACTTCTTGAGAAGTCGACCAACCGTGTTAGCTATAAGGACCTTCTTCACCAAACTAAATGATTTGATCACCAAGTCTTCGACTTTCTCTGCTTCACTGTTCTCCTCTGAACACCTCCTCCCCATTATCATCCTGCAAATGCTGTTATTCGTTAGCTTCATCATCTCTTTACCAACATCAACTGTCCCCTTCTTTGCCGCCTTATCGAACAACATAGTACGGAAAGTCTTGAGTTCTTTCTCACGAATGAGCCGTGTCTGCTCGAGGGAATGAGACCCGAAAAGGTTTGTGACTAAGAGCTTCTTCATGAATCTCCAGTAATCTCCATAAGGAGCTGAGACAAAGCCAAAAGATCCAAAAAGTAATGATTTTTCCATTATAGAAACCTCACGTTGACGGGTAGCAAAGTTCAGGTCTTGGGTCCTCAAAACTTCGTTGGCCATGGAGCCGGAAGAGACTATAACTATTGGGATATTGAATGCACGAAGGTGAAGGAGGGGACCATACTTGGAGGAGAGTTTCTGAAAGGATTTGTGACATGGAACAGAGAGGAGAAGGTGAAGATGACCTATGACCGGTAGAGAGGGTGGGCTCGGAGGTAGACCACAGCCTTGAAGTTGTGGGTCTTTTGGTTTCTTGAAGAAGAAAGCAGAGAGACAGAAGAGTGAGAAGATTCCTAGGAGGATGAAGATGAAGCAGAGCTGAAAGTCAACGGTGATTGCTGCCATTGTTGTCCAAAACTGAAGAGAGGGTTAAATGAAGCAGAACAATTTTATTATTACATCCTTGAGATCAGATCTTTCCTTGAGATCCTTTGTGATATAAATTAAAATTTCAATAGTTTAATCTTTAAGGGTACCACATGATATAAATCTAATGACTAATATATAACATGTGATAATAAGTTAACGAGTTTCTTTAGCTAAAGAAAAATCTTTGATAACCAATATAAATTGATAACTACCAATCCAAAACATCTTTGATCTGTCCTGAATCATGAACCTGAATAACTTGCGCTTGAGCTTGAGTCTGGGATTGATAAGGAAGCTCACATCAGCTGAGAAAGGGCTACTGCAATCTGAGAACCGATAAGGGCATTGTTTTTCACAAGCGCAATGTCTGGAAATGTGTAAAGGAACTCAAGGTTTTACAATGCTGAGACATTGCTACGCTACTGTTAAGCCACGGAAAGGATTCGGATTTTGGATACAGATAAGAAAAAATCTGAACTATTTAAAGTAATTTGGTGGAATATTAATGATTAAGGGAACCTCTAAAGAAGGATACTTGCTGCAAGTGATGTGCCTCCGGTTAACTCATTTACCCGTGCAAGTAAGAATGGAGTTTCTGCATTTCCAGTAACGTTTTGTTCCCTGGCCAAAACCAAATTTAAATTTCAAACCCTGAAATAAGAAAAAGAAGCAAAGCCCTTGCAGTATTCTGATGCAAGCATGTATGAAAGATATTAGACATCTTCTTATAACCTTGCTTCTGTAAGAGCACGCTGTGTTGCTGATTCGATAAGATTTCCAGCGGCTGAATGGTGTTTCGGAATTGGAATGGCAAATAGAATCCCCGCCTGACGGTTTAGCTTCATGTTTGCATCTGGCAAAAGTGGTTTTATCTCAAGGTGGTAAGGGATCAAAGTGCATAAATACGTTTTAAAAGAGGAAATTTTGAGAGAAAGACTACACTTGCCTATTACTCTAGCACAGTCTTCAGGGCTATTTACACGGGAAGGTGCCTAAAGAAGTCAATATATCCACATCAGAACTAAATATCTATGCAGAAGCACCTGATTGAGTTCAGTGATAATGAACAATTTTGCACCTTACAGCCACTTTTTTCTGTGAAAAATGCTGGAAACTCATCGCTCTTGTATGCAGCAACATACACTTCTTGAGTTTCCTGCATTGTCAACAAATAGCTGTTGTGAAAACTTAAACTCTTGATTGTTGACTATTAAATATGCCTCGGCAACAGACTATATACCAAATATTCAAGAGTCTTTGGAATATCAAGTATTGATTTAACGCCTGCTGATATCACTGCTATTGGAGTCCTCCCAAGTGCAGTAAGATCAGATGATATGTCCATCGCTGCATCACAAACACAAATTAGCAGCGCATGCAGGGTGAATATTGGCATCAACACCATCATCTAAACAGAGTTTCTAATCATGTAACTAATTTTTTTTTGTAAGAAAGGAATAAAACGGACATGAAACATACAATGGTTGGCATGTCTATGGACACCACCTATCCCGCCCGTCACAAAAACTTGGATGCCAACCTACAATAACCAAAAATCCTCTGAAATGCAATAAATGATACCAAAACTACTAAAGAAAGATCCTCCTAGGAACAAAGCCAATTACCATTGAAGCGAAAAACAACGTTGCAGAGACTGTAGTTGCACCGTTTCCTCTTGTAGCCACCTGAAGGAAAACATTTAGGCATATGGAGGAGCAAAAAGTCCATGCATTGATTGATAGAGGTGTGGAAATGTAAATAACGTGGTTGTCTCTATATAAGAAGCTAGTTCAGGGTAGGTTGCTTAGATTGATGCAATTTGATTTTGTGAACTAATGTAAGAGACTGTTCCTACATGACTGAGTGTGTAAACAAATCTTAAACTGGAGAATAAACAAGTTTGATGTTTTTCGATTCACTGATGAACATAATGATGGTGCAATAAGTAGAAAAACAACCAGAAGTGACTCACAACATTTGCTATGTCCCTTCCCGCTGTCTTTTGGACACTTTTTCCGAGAGATGCAAGACGTTCTAGTTCTTCCTCGCTCAGACCTGTTTACTATATATTAGCATCTACATTCTATAGGACGTAGAAGAAGTCTAGTGCAGTTGATCCTTGGCGAAAAAAATTTATAACTCTGATCTAAGATCTTGAAACCAAGTTGGTTTTAGGATATGTAAACGGCCAAAGTTGACTAGGAGATTAGTGTTAACAGGTTCGATAAGTCCAAATCCAAGAATCTAAAACATTATGATCCACCAGAAATAACTGACCTATGCAAGGTACTCCATTAAGGATAGCAATTGTTGCAGGGATTGCTCCATTTTCTCTCACAATTGACTCCACCTCTTTTGCTGTTTGCAGATTTTGAGGGTAAGGCATCCCTAAAAATAGCCAGTTAAAGAGAAACAAGTGAAATCAGACCAAGATCCAAGAATATAGGCTTATTTAAAAAAATAAAACAATGTTCAATAAAAAAGTCTACAGAATGCAATTCAAACAAATCCGAATAGGACAAGGAAGAACAAACCATGGGAGATAATGGTTGACTCAAGAGCGACAACAGCACGTCCATTAGACAAGGCTTCAGATACTTGGGGAGAAATCTTGACCAGACTCCTGAGCTGCTTCAAAACTAGTTGTTAAGAGAAAGTAAATCAAGATTGGAAAAAGTCTTAAAACATTGGAAAGTACAGAAACCTTGTTGTTTGCTTCAAGAGGTGAAAGATGATTCTGGAGATTCGAGATTCTAGATTGAGCTAAAGAAGAAGCCATTCTCCCTGAAAGATAGAGTTTTTTGAAGTCATCAGAAAAGCCAATAAACTACTCAAAAAAATCCAGCTTCCAAATTCTCGATGACGAATCAAAACACGACCCTAATGATCAGAAATGACAAAATTTTCGAGTCAAATACATAAGAAGCATGAAAATTTCTGAATTTACGGTAACCTAAAACTAAAAACACTACACAGATGAATTGTCTTCTGGAGCATCATAAATTCATGAATTTAGAACACTGAAACCTCTAAGAGGATCCGAAAAGAACGCCCTTTCTGTGTTCTAGTCTAATCTTACTGCCAAAACAGTGGAAAAGTAACCAACAAAGAACTCGTTTGGTAGAGAATTACCCAAATCCAGTTCCGCTCACTAAGTTTATATGAAGTTTGGCAACAGAATCTGAAAGAGATCGGAAAACTGAAGTACTGTATACAAGGACACCGAGAGGCGAGAGGGATCTTTGAGAAAGAAAAAAAAAGATTGTTATGCATATAAACCGGGTTTGAGGAAGCGGTTTTTTAAAACCAGTACGGTTCATTTTTAGGGATCGGTTCGGATGATTTCGGTATTGTAACAAACGTTGGAAGTGCGAGATCTAATTGAGCCTCCTATAGTGTTTGCGAGCACATATCCGTACACGAAGGACCGATCCGATCTCCGTCGCCGGCGATCATCGCCGCCATTTGCTCTTGTTCTTCCTCATTTACGCGTTCTCTCTTTCATACTCGTGAGCTTCTTCGATTTTGCTTTTAGACCATTTATAATTCTTATTGTTCCCGACTGATTGTAGAACTTTTTTGACACCCAATTAAATCGGAACTAGGGATCTAATGGTTGCGTCGACTTGATCTCTGTGACGTAGAAGCTCTTATATATGGGGCTATGTTCTCATTAGTATGAAGAAAGTGTCCCTGATCTTTGTTTTGCAGATTTTTCATTTCGAGTGATTTTTGGTTTTATCATACAAATTACAAGCCATGGATAAGTCGAGTGCTTTAGAGTATATCAACCAGATGTTCCCAACAGGTAATGAGACACTTGTTGAACAATCATACTCTTTGTACTTCGATTATGGTTTAGAGTTGATTTTTGTTGCTGCTGTTATTAGGACCTGTAGTTCAGCTGCTGATTAGCTGATAGTTTCTGCATATGTGACTGCGTTTACCATGATTTTCAAATGTGTGTTTTCCTTTACAGAGGCATCGCTAACTGGCGTTGAGCCACTTATGCAAAAGATTCAGGGTGAAATTCGGCGGGTCGATGCTAGCATACTCTCTGCTGTTCGTCAACAGGTGGGCTTTTTTAGTCTACATTAACGCTAGAATATATTGTGTACGTGTAATCTGTGCTTCTGAATCATATTCATGGGCTGGCAATCATACTCCAGAGTAATTCGGGAACTAAAGCTAAAGAAGATCTTGCTGATGCTACGCGTGCTGTGGAGGTTAGTTTCTCATAGGTTGATATGTTCTCTTTTCCTTCAGTCAATATATCATATCCTTTTTTCGTTTCTCCTATCAGTTCCCTTTTAATTCATTCGCAAGAGATTTTGATCTTCTTTTTGATTTATCACAGGAACTCTCTCATAAGATTCAAGAGATAAAATCCAAAGCTGAGCAAAGTGAAGCAATGGTTCAAGAAATATGCCGTGACATTAAGAAGTTAGATTTTGCAAAGAAGAACATAACCACGACAATCACTGCCCTTCACCGCCTCACAATGTTAGGTCAGTTAGCAATAGTTTACTCTGTTTAATTACTTCATTATTTTAATCATGGTTACCTGAAATCAGAATAATAGCTCAAGTGTAACGAAGCCATGTATAAATAGTGATACGATGCTTGTGGCCCAAGTACATCATAAACACAATAATGAATTTCGCTACCTCGCTATGGCAGTCTCTGCTGTTGAACAGCTTCAGGTGATGGCGTCAAAAAGACAATACAAGGAGGCAGCTGCACAGCTCGAGGTAACTTTTTCTTAATTCAACAATATGTTGTGATTGCTTCTGTTACATTGGTTGCAGTTCACTTGCTTTAGCTTTATGTTCACTATTGGAACCCAAACCAGCTCATTGTCATTTTGAAAATCAAATTTAACGCTAGGCTACCTAGAAAACGACTCTACTCATTTTCTGATTATGTTCTTAGGATTCTAATTCTATAATATATATTTCAGGCTGTAAACCAATTGTGTAACCACTTTGAAGCATACAGGGATGTTCCTAAAATCACGGAGCTCAGAGAGAAGCTTAATAATATAAAGCAAATCCTTAAGTCCCATGTATTTTCTGATTTTTCCAGGTAATGCCTTCAATGATTCTTCTTCTCTTTCTCGATTCCTTTACTTCAATCTCAAGAACATTACAGCTGGAACGGATTTTTATTTCTGGTAGAGTTTAAGTGTGTCATGTGATGAATTTTGCACTTTTGGTGTCATAAATTGAGTTGAATGCTTGTTGACATCTTTCTTGCTATAATAGTGCCTGCATAGTGACTAAGGTTATTTGTTGCTTGGTTTACGTAGGAAACCAAAGTTTGTTTTAAGATGTTTTTCAAATATTTATTTTCACTTTTGCATCCTCTACAGACCACTCCCCTCCCTCCCTTCTATTTATTCGATTCCTGAAATCAACATTTACCAAAATTGTATGATGTTGTTATCTCAGTTTAGGTACTGGGAAAGAGACAGAGGAAACAAATTTGCTACAGAAGTTATCTGATTCTTGCTTGGTTGTTGATGCTCTGGAACCATCTGTGAGGGAAGAGTTGGTAAATAACTTTTGCAGCAGGGAGCTCACCTCATATGAACAAATTTTTGAAGGAGCTGGTACATTGGACTTAATGCCCTAAGTATAACTGGCAATAGTTTATGTCTTTTTTGGATTGAATTTCTAAGAGGTTAGCTGTTGGCAGAATTGGCAAAGTTGGATAAGACAGAGCGGAGATATGCTTGGATAAAGCGTCGAATCCGAACAAATGAAGAAATTTGGAAGATTTTTCCTGCTTCTTGGCATGTGCCGTATAGGCTATGCATTCAGTTCTGCAAGCAAACAAGGTATTGCCTCTAGAGTTTTCAATGAACATATATTCTTCCTCCCCTTAATTATTGTAGTTCATCATATTTCTCTAAGAGATTCTTTATCCTTTCTCCTTGGAGTTCTCAAGAACTTTGGGACACGGCTACATAACACCCCTACTCTTCTGAACTAGATAAATAGATATTTGACCTGCGCTTTTATTGTGCTATATGATACCCCCTACTTGGCACGGGAATAATTTTAAATTTGAGAAGGAAGAAATATTTTGATACGCGAAATACATTTTTTGTTATTAGTGAAAATGTTAAAAGCTTTTATAAACTGTAATTTTTTGGGATTCGTTCATAATTATAGAGATCTTATAAATGCATGGTATATAATATCTACTTATTAATGCATGGTTTGTGTTTTATCAAACAAGAAAGTTAAATGAAATTTGTTTCATTTTGACATAATGACTAAATCTTATACGAGTATATATTTTAGTAAGTAAAGGTTAGTTTTATTAGTACCAAATTTTTTTGTTCAATTTTAACTTCTGTTTCAATGTATAGAGGAATACCTTTTTTTGGTTTGTATCTTTTGTTGGTATGTAGTTTTGCTGTGAAAGACTAAGTCGCAGTGGGTAACTGTGTCAATCTTAATTTAACAAAAATATGCAGCCTTCTTAACTAACTATCCTGTTTTCCCATCAATTTTTCAGGAAGCAAGTAGAATCTATTCTGGTCAACATGAAAGAGAAGCCAGTTGTAGCGATATTGCTTCTGGTCAGGAATACTCTCTTTGATCAATAATTGCATATGCATGCTTTTCCTAACAGAAAATTTCATTAGCCTCTGAAGGAAATATCTAATGATTTTAAATTATCTTATCCTGTTCCTTCTTTTCACTATCATCAAATCATGTTACGTTGAATATATTGTGGAATGTTTCAGGCCTCTGTTAAAGTTTGATGTCATTGAATTGTTAGGCACTACAAAGTACAGTGGAGTTTGAAAAAGAACTTGAAAAGAAATTTGGTGGTGGTGTTCCTACTAAAGATATTGAAGATGACATTGAAGAAATTGGTACATGGGAAGATAATAGTCAGAATATATCCAAAATCCGCAAGAAATATGAAAAGAAGTTTGCTGCTAGTCAAGAAACCGAGGAGAATGTATATTCTATGTTCTTATTCTATATTATGGAAAAAACACTCTACAAAATTTATATTAACGCTTACACTTTATTGTGATAGGGTTTTCAACAGGAAAAGACCGGAAACAAAGATTTATCTGTTACTGGAGCTGGGGTATATTCCCTACCTCTAGTCTCGTTCTCTCCCTGATTTTGTTGGCTGATGTCATATCTATTGTAATTCTGAAATACCTTAGAGAGCAAGTGAAAGGTTCTTTACTCTTAATAGATTGTAGGCACAATTTTGCATTTATAGAAGACGGGAATAATATCTTGCATGTCATCTTCATTTTCGGGTCTACTTGACCTTACTACATACCTGGAAAACTGAAATGACATGTGATCCACTTGTGCCATTCTATCTTTACAAGATTTATTTACTCACTAGATACTCGAATTCGCAGTTTAACTTCCGTGGAATGATCTCTTCCTGCTTTGAACCTCATTTAACTCCATATATTGAGTTGGAAGAGAAAACACTTATGGATGACCTGGAGAAAATTGTTCAGGTAATATAATATTTTTCGCTTCACGAGATTATTTTGTTCCAAGGTTTGTCAAGTTATCCTAGTTTTCGTTTCGTTCTGTCAGGAGGAATCATGGGATGTTGAGGATGGAAGCCAAAATAATGTTTTATCTAGTAGCACACAGGTGAGTACCTAGGCAAGTTTCTTGAAGAAGGGTTAATAATAGTTATAACTTTTTACAGATATTTACATTCTTATTCAATGTATTAAATGATTGACGACGTCCACTAGGTATTAATTGGCAGGGGTAATTAGATTCTTTATATAGATGTGTAGAATCTCTACTTGTTACATTGAACCTACAACTTGATCATACCCACTGAGCTGGATAGAAATTTTGGATTATGTCCAGGGTGATGTTTGTTGTCGTAGTAGAAAAAGTATTCGTGTGAATCTGGATATTATACTGAAGATGAATTTCGAAATGTATCGCTCGTGCATAGTGAACTATCAATGTCACTAGATTAGCCAGCAAGAACTTACTAACATTCACATACAAACTATATCCGTCACGTTATAGCTTAACGTCTGTTACCATTTGAAATACCTTGTTTGCAGCTATTTTCCAATATAAAGAAGAGCTTGAAACGCTGTAATACTCTCAGTAAGAACCAGACTTTATTCAATTTGTTCAAGGTACATTTTTCTTACGCTCAATATCTATCATAGACTTGTACTGTGAAGTCGAGCAATGTCTTAGTTAGTCTAAGAACCAGCTTTGTTTGTGGAGTTTTAGAATTTTTGGAGTAACCTTGTTAGTTGAATCAGCTTTTCTAGCCACCTATGCTTCTACAAGGGAAGGGCATATACATGTGCTCTTTAATGATGTTTGCAAGCTAATTTAAATGTTCTACTTCACGGTCTTAGATAAGGTGGTTGGGAATTTTCAGTTTATTCTTTTGAAATGGTCTCCTTTGTACAGGTCTTTCAACGAGTTTTAAAGGCCTATGCTACAAAGCTATTTTTTAAGCTCCCAAAAGGAGGCACTGGTATCGTTGCCGCAGCCACAGGCATGGATGGACAGATAAAGGTGTGCCTGCTTCCTGTTTCCCATGTGTGCTTTATGACTTAGTTTTACCTTTTCACTTCCTCTGTGCAGGTCTCGGAGAGAGATGAAAGGGTGATATGCTACATAGTTAATTCTGCTGAGTATTGCCACAAAACAGTAAGCTTGTTCTTGTCTATTATTCTGTTTTCTTGCCTTTTTCACATTTGGCACCCTCAGCATATACGTTGATACCTGTGTATCCTGTTGCGACGGATCAATGGGGTTGTATCATATGGTCCAATCTTCTTTTAGGCCAGTCATGTAGAAAAAGCCAGTTTAAATATTGATAATCTTCGCATCAAGTTCCAAGAAACTTTCATGGGTCTAGTTACTTTCTCGATGTGTTTGTGATGTGATCTTCCTCCACTGCACTGAACTTCATATCTTACACCTCCAAGTTATCAATTTTACCAATTCAAGCGTAGTTGTGAAAGGTTTATTTGCAACTTTTCTTATATATTTGTGTCACTCATGTGGTACATTTTCAAAATATTATTTGCTGCCTCTATACTAAACAATGTAATGCAAGCTGTTATGTTGTTCTGGGATACAAGATGTGTGCTTATGTTAGTAGGATTCTATCTAAAAGTTTTGATTAAGTGAACAACAATGCGGCACTTCACAAGGACTATTTGCTGTTTGTATCGCAGTCTGGTGAACTGGCAGAAAACGTCTCAGAAATTATTGACCCACATTATGCTGATGGTGTAGACATGTCAGAGGTCCAGGTACGGATTACATGAAAGACTTTATAGTTTTCCTTTATATAGGATAGTTCTTAAGCTGTGCTGCTGTGTAGGATGAATTTTCAGCCGTCATAACGAAAGCATTGGTAACGCTGGTCCTTGGACTTGAGACTAAATTTGACACAGAAATGGCAGTGATGACACGTGTTCCATGGAGCACACTTGAGAGTGTTGGTGACCAGTCTGGGTAAGATCTAACTGGGGTGTTAAAAGCTTATATTGTTTTTGTGCCCTTATGACCAAGCGTAACCAGCATGCATTTGCATCTTCTTATAGGTACGTGAATGGAATAAATACAGTCCTTAGCGGCAGCATACCTGTCCTCGGGAAACTTCTAACACCAGTTTACTTCCAGTTTTTCCTTGACAAGGTAATTATATAGAGTGTATGATTTGAATACCTTCATGATCTGATGGTTGCGGCCTTGTGCAAATTTAGGACCCGCATGAAATGGGGTCATCTCCTTGGTTATGACTTTTACAAGAATATAAAAGAGATTTTCATGCTACCTTGTATAACTCTGTGCAGCTGGCATCATCCCTAGGACCACGGTTCTATGCTAATATTTTCAGATGCAAGCAACTATCCGAAACTGGAGCTCAACAGGTTAGCCTGCATGCTCTATGTTCCTCCATTTGGATGCCTCTGATTCTCTCTGTTGTGATTTCTCTAATAGTCAACTAGTGAATTGCCTAGAATGATGTTCCATGTGAAAAATTCTGTTTATCAGGTGTATCCATAGACTAGAGCCAAACTCAGTCTGGTTATATCGCCTTATCGCTTACACTTTCTTCTTTTGTCGATGTTAAAGTGACTATGTTTGATAATTTCCTAATTGTCTAGTATGATTGGAGTGTTCATGAGATGTTATGTTTCTGAGCCCTTGTTTTTTAGTTGTCTAGAGTTCTAATATGAATTATATGTCTTTTGGTTTCACAGATGTTACTAGATACGCAAGCTGTGAAGTCGATTCTACTAGAAATTCCTTCCCTTGCCAGACAGGTTAGCTCATCACAACCAATTTATGTCATTTCTGTTATCTCGGTATGACGTATTACTGGGTATCTTCTTTGCCCAAAAGTAGAATACCTGATGCCTAAACCCTTTGGATATTCTTGTTTCGGTCATAGAGCCGATATTAGGGATAACGTATATAGAGCATTAGTCAGTAAATCCATGACGATTTACTTTTTTTTAGTTTTGATATATCATTTAGTAATAACATTGCAGACCTCAACTGCTGCCAGCTATTCCAAATTTGTGAGCCGTGAAATGAGCAGAGCTGAAGCACTCCTTAAGGTCATACTATCCCCAATCGACTCAGTGGCAGACACTTATCGTGCACTGTTTCCGGAGGGAACGCCCATGGAGTTTCAACGCATCTTAGAACTTAAGGTAATTTTGGCATGTCTTAACCCATTTCCTCGCTCTCAATCGAACAGGCTCGAGGCTCGAGTCTGGTTCACAACAGTATTCTAGAGCGACAGTCTGCTGAAACTTTTTCTGGTGTTTGGTGCAGGGTCTTAAGAAAGCTGATCAGCAGAGTATACTAGATGATTTCAACAAGCATGGTCCAGGATTCACACAGCAGTCGGTTGCAGCAGCAATGCCACAACCAATGCCAACCCCACCTGCACCACCATTGGCAATCACTAATCCGGCTACAGCTGCAGGGTTCATAGCAAACAGCGAGGATGTTTTAACCAGAGCAGCTGCTCTTGGCAGAGGAGCTGCAAGCACTGGCTTCAAGAAGTTCATTGCTCTTACCGAAGCTGCCAAAGACCGCAAAGATGGGCCTTTAAGGAGACTCTTCAACGCATGATTTGTTCCTTTACTACCTCATCTCAACTTTTGATTTATGCAATTCCCACCTTTGTTTCCTTCTGTATTTAAATGCACTTGTTTCTTTGTTTTCCTGGTTATGTGTATATCAGAAATTCGTAGTGAATAACGAGTTTTCTTACGGTGCGGATGTATCTTAGTTGTTTACTGCATTCTTTCTTGAGTAACGTTACGAACACTTTCTTGAACTAAAGTCAGTTGAAATTACCTCAATCTTGTATGTAACTCATAATGTAGTTTACGGAGGTAGTCAACTTTCTAGCTGGCATGTTTACTAATGTTTTAGTCAACTAAAGTCAGTTGATTCATTTTTTAGCTGGCATGTTTACGGAGGTAGTCAACTTTGGTGAAAGTTGGAGACTTGTGAATTAAAAACATTAGTCTGTGGGCTACAGATCTATCAAGGAAAAGGAAGTTGTGGAGTATCAACGGCTTCTCATGGAAGAAGAAGAAAAAGAGTTAAAGGGGCAGCTACTTCCACTATAGCCTTACATCCATAAAGGGTTAGAGTTAAACAGCCTTTACATGAAGTTCGATCTCAAAAAAAACAGGACACTGGTGTATATGACCTTTTGACCATAACAGGTCTATCATCCAGCATAACTTTAGTAAGAAATTGGTTGTTGAAGAAGAATCTGAGCTTCTCTACAAAGTTGTATTGTTGGGGACATTTGAAAGAGTAGAACCAGAATGGATGAGAGAAGTTGTGATGTTTTTAGCACAAGCATGTGTCCTGTCTTCTTCGAAAGAGTTTTACGAGTCATTAAAGTATGAATATTTCTCCTTCTCAATGTATCCTATCATCTCCTCTTTGATTGTTTTACTCTGAATTGTAATTTGGTAAGTGTTTTACAAATAAAACATGTTTTAAAAGTTCAATGATGCTTAATTTTTCCGGTTTAGAACCTGGTTCGGGTAATTTCATTGTAGTTGACTGTAACCAGGTTCTTCAAATTTATTCTGCTATTCCTAGTAATTTTTTTTTTGGTAAGATGCTATTCCTAGTAATTTTATTTCTTGATCAAATGCAATATTGCAATGTATCACAAGATTAGTTTTCAACATAACAAATACTTAAAAGTCCAAAAACCATAGAGATAAAAAAAATTGTAAATAAGTTGGATAATTTATTAGGTGTGCTTTTATTCATTTTTATTAAATAATATAATATTTTTATCGAACTATTTTAAGATATTCTCACGCTATTTGTACAAATCACCACCAACGGAATTAATTATACTAGATAGATAAATAGGAAGATGGAATGTTGGTTTTACAATAATAATATTTACTGTATAAAAAACAATATTCAATATCCTTTTTTGTCACCGAATATCTTTCTTATTACTAGTATGATAACAATTTTGAATTGTTTCCAAAAACTATATTAGAATACAATGTTCTTTTGTTAATAATATATTAAAATACAATGTATCAAAATGATTATGTTTTTTTCCTCTTTATGTCTATATGCATTACATTTGTCAACAAAAATTAATTGTTTCTTCTTTCAGATTTAGAATTAAAGAAAGAAGCAAACTAGCCGTTAGTTAAACGAAATTCAAAAGCTTCCAAGCGGCGCTTGTTTGCTCTCCAACGTTCACTAACAAATCCGCTTTAAATTTTCCCTTTTCTTTTTTATTCCATTTAAAGTCAAAGCGACGTCGTTTTCTCTCACTCATACGCCGTTTTATAACCAACCTCAGAGACTCTCATCGATCGATCTCTCTGTCTCTCGCATCGGAAGTACGAAGAAGGATCTTTGTTTTCTTCCTCTTCTCCTTCTTCTACTTTCGAACACTCGTGAATCTGATTCTACTCTAGTCTAATTGGGTGCTTTCGATTTCTGAATAAAAATTCGATTTTGGTCTGACGATTAAGAAAGCGAAAGTGATGGCCGCCGTAAATGGATATCAGGGAAATACTCCGGCAGATCCTCCGGCGTCTAATGGATCAAAACAACCTGCGGCTCCGACCAAGACTGTTGACAGCCAATCTGTTCTCAAAAGGTACTTTTCTTTTCCTCGATCTTGTCCCAACATTTCGATACCAATTCAAATGTAATCGCCTTAGTCTTTTGCCTCGTTTTTGGATATATCGTCGCTCCAATGTATCTTCTTTAAATCCATTTCATGGTTTGTTATTATTTGGCTATTACGCATATCCAGTTCTCGTGGTTAATGTACTGTTATGGATCCGTTAAATGAAGTGGGAGACTTCTCATATATGTTTGCATATAAACTGTTTGTTAGAATGTCTCTGAGAGAATTAAATCTTTAAGATGTTCTTTGTATTCATCTTGAATCAGATCTACATTTTATTGCTCAAAGTTTCGGTTTTTTAATCATGAGTTCAGTAAATCCCAGATTCCTAATCTAGGCTTTTCTTTGATTAAACGCAGACTGCAATCTGAATTGATGGGCTTGATGGTAAGTTATCATCTTTCTTCCTTTTTAGTGAACAAGTTTCTATAGTAAAGATTTGCTCATAGGGTTCTTGACTTGGTTGTTTTCAGATGGGCGGTGGTCCAGGAATATCGGCTTTCCCTGAGGAAGACAACATATTCTGCTGGAAAGGGACAATAACAGGAAGCAAAGATACTGTGTTTGAAGGAACTGAGTACAGACTCTCACTCTCTTTCTCCAATGACTATCCTTTCAAGCCTCCAAAGGTTAAGTTTGAGACATGTTGCTTCCACCCCAATGTTGATGTCTATGGCAATATCTGCTTAGACATTCTTCAGGTAAAAATATACCTTCCTCTTGTGTCTTTGTTCTACACTGAATCAGAGAAGACGTGCCAAAGTTAATCCGTTTACAACATTTTCATATTTGCAGGATAAGTGGTCATCTGCTTACGATGTGAGGACGATACTACTATCGATTCAGAGCCTCCTGGGAGGTATTCTATGGTGCATAACTTTTGATTTCTTGTTAGCCCTTTTTGTTGGTTAATCCAATATCTGATACATGTTTTCGTTGATCAGAACCGAACATCAGTTCACCATTGAACACTCAAGCAGCTCAGCTTTGGAGTAACCAAGAAGGTAAACAGACAGGGGATTTAACAGTCGTTATGAAATCAAACTTCTTTAGAGTACCACAGTTATGAGTTTCTTATGTCTCTTTTGTTTCTCCATACGCAGAGTACAGGAAGATGGTTGAGAAGCTTTACAAGCCTCCAAGTGCATGATTTCTGCAAGCTGTTCTGATTCATAAATCTCCAATGCCTCTGATGATTTCACATAAAACGATTTTTCAGAAGAAAACACTGTCATTCATTTGCTTTATTCTTTGTTTTTGAACATCAGAAGTTCTATCTGTAACGTTACCTTGAGTTCAAATAATGAGTAGTATTTCAGAGATTAATCAAAAGGAAAAGATACTTTATTATTATTCATCTTAAAATGGAAAAACACTCAGTATCAAAGTACAATCGCCAAATTTTTATTGTGGAAGTGAGAAACGACGATGAAGGAAAGCCTTGAAGCTTTGACAGATCTACCAAACTTAAGAAAGGCCACGAACTTTTCCAGTTTCAGTGTCAATATCAATCTCGTAGAAACAAGGTCTTGTAGGAAGTCCAGGCATTGTACTCATTGTACCAACCAGTGGATATATGAAACCAGCTCCAATGCTTCCTCTTACATCCCTAATTGGCAATACAAACCCTGAAGGTGCTCCTTTCTTTGATGCATCATGTGAGAATGAGTACTGTGTTTTCGACATGCATATGGGAAGATTCGAGAAGCCTTGTTGTGTGTACATCTCAATCTGTTTCTCTGCCTGTATTTTACATATCACAGGATAATAGATAAGTTACATAAACAGGTTTCTTTTGACAACAATGCAAAGAAATTGAAGAAGTCGGTCTAGGAATCAATCACCTGGTCTGAATATTCAACACCACTGGCTCCATATGACTTAGCTATTGCCTCAATTTTGTCTTTGATACCAATGTCCAATGGGTAGAGAAACCTGAGGGGCTGTGTAATGTTTTGACAAGCTTTTTCAACCGCGATACCAAGATCCACCTATAACATTTACAAGAACAATTCATCTATCAATAAGATGAGATTGCAAACAAAATTGCATATAATCACATAGTGTTGGTCTCGAATAGAGAAGATTACCGCTCCTTTACCACTATGAGCATGGTGGGAGCAGACCACAGCATCAAAAGCACCGGCATCCATTGAAAATTTCCTAACTGCATTTAGTTCTGCTTCGGTATCTGTTGCGAACATATTCACAGCAACAATTACATTCACACCGTAGGCCTTTGTGTTTGAGATGTGCTTTGCCAGATTCACACAGCCAGCTTCAACTAAGGAAACATTCTCGCTTACATAAGCACGATCAAGAGGTCTCCCGGCAACAACATCAGGCCCACCTCCATGCATTTTCAAAGCCCTAACAGTCGCCACAACAATTGCACACTGAGGCGTTAGCCCACTGTAACGGCACTTAATATTCATGAACTTCTCTGTTCCAATATCAGAACCAAAACCCGCTTCAGTTACCACAAATCCACCAGGTCCCACCAGCTTCAAAGCGATTTTATCAGCAACAATCGATGAATTTCCATGAGCTATATTTGCAAAAGGACCAGCATGCACTAGAACAGGGGTCCCTTCCAGTGTCTGCATGAGTGTCGGGTTAATAGCGTCTTTCATCAGAACAGTCAAGGCTCCTCCAACACCGAGATCATCTGCTGTTATCGGATCCCCTGCCTTGCTGTTACCAATCACCATTTTACCAAGCCTCTCTCTCATATCACCTAGTGAGGTTGTCAAAGCCAAAACAGCCATAATCTCACTAGCAACAGAAATGTCAAAACCAGTTTCTCTAGTCATCCCCTTTTCCTCAGGTCCCTGACCAATAGTAATCTTCCTCAAGAACCGATCATTAACATCCATCACTCTTCTCCAAGTGATAGAAGCAGGATCAATATCAAGCCTCGCAAACTTCTTTATCTCCTCGGGAGTAAGCTCCTCAGGACTGGTCTTGGATATCCCAAGCTTTGTCAATCTCCTGAACATAATGTCACTGAAACTACGCTTCCCTTCTTTATTCGGAGGGCACAGCCTATTAAAAAGAGCCTTGTCGGATTGAGACGTCTCATGGAAAATCCGAGTGTCGATTGCAGCAGCTAAGAGGTTGTTGGAAGCGGTAATCGCGTGAATATCTCCAGTGAGATGAAGATTGAACTCATCCATAGGAATCACCTGACTATACCCACCACCAGCTGCACCTCCTTTGATTCCAAAGGTGGGTCCTTGTGACGGTTGGCGAAGACAAGTAACAACCTAAGCAACAACACTTCACAAATCAATACAAAGAGAGAAGTTTGTCCAAAAGCAAGCATAAGGCATAAGCTAATAAATGAAAGCAAGAGAGAACCTTCTTATCGAGGTAAGCGCCTAAGGCTTGGCAAAGTCCAACAGTGGTAGTACTCTTGCCTTCTCCAAGAGGAGTAGGAGTAATCCCTCCAACAACAACATAGTATCCATCTTCTTGTCCTTGAAGCTCATCAAACGCAGACAACAAAACCTACAAGAACAAATCATCAGTTGATTAGCTCAGAACACTGAACCATTGGTTTAACCAGCTTCTGATGTTTTTGGTGAAACTAAAGTATCAATCTTGCCCACCGACAAAAAAGAAGTAACAGCAAATTAACAAGAAAAGAGAGCTACTTGGTAGGAAAATGGTAATATGAATCCAAAATCAATCGAAAGTTATAAACTTTGAGCTTACGTAACTGCCTACTCAAGCTCCAAAAACTCAATCATTAACAATCTCTTGAAAATTTATTTAAGTTTGATCGAAACCAATTCGAACATAATAGTATCTTATAACCAAAAACGGAGTTCTTTTGGATCCTTGTACCGACAACAACATAGAGACAGAGGAAGATTCAGATGAATAATTTAATTTTCAAAGGGAAATGAACAAAAGGGAAAAATGATGATTACCTTAGCTTTATACTTGCCATAGAGATCGTAGTGAAGAGGGTTGATATTAAGATCTTTGGCAATCTCAGAGATGTGTAAAGGCTCGACGGAATTAGCTATGTCGATATCGGCGGGAACTGGTGAAACAACCTCAAGCTTTCTTGTTGATGAACTCATCGCACTCTCTGTCGAAGTCTGATCTCGCGTTGGAGGATGAGAAGATGGATGAGGGACTCTGATGAATTGATGATGTTTTATAAAACTTTAAAGCACATCCTAATATATTACAGTAAGTAGCAAATACATGTTTAGATCATTATCCATATTAACCAATGAGAACGATGACGTTTTTGTTTTTTTCCCTCTTTTTCACCTCTTAATAAATATATTTTCAACACACATAATTATTGAAGGCCAGAAAATGACGGTTTCGCCCTCGATCTATAAGCGCAGCCACTATAGTTTAGTTTGGCCCACTGTTGTCGTCAATTTAAACTAGTACTATACTAGAAAAGAGAATGGAACTCGGATTTGTTAGGCTACCAATTTTCTTTAATCTTTACATAATACTTCTTAAGACTGTACTATTAAATTTGTTATTTTTAATAAAATACTGTTGTTTTTGAACTATTCCAATACAGTTTCTATAGATTTACAGGAAGCCACATTTCTTTTCATTTAAACCATCATTTTCATTGCACCAATACTATTTTATTATACAACGATGATAGTTTTTGTCAACATGTATAATGTATTGGGGTGAACGGATTCCGAGGTGTCTTGATAAATGGTGCCAATTTTTCCTCTCGACAGATATGGTGTATAGAGTTTTAGACTTAGAATTGAAGAGGCACGAGAGGGTCAACTATTGATGAATCAGTAACCTTGAAGCAATATATATTTTAAGCAATCTATATAAAAGCCCTATGGAATATGTCTAGGACTAAGCCTTCTTTGCGTATCTTACATAGTGAAATCGATGTCATATTAGTCCATTAACATAAAATGGGCTTACAGCTTTAGCATTTTCTGACCCAAAATGAGGCAAAGAAACGACGTCATTTAATATAAAGTTATCCATCCATTTCCTAAAGAAGATAAAATGGATGCAACCAAAGAGAATCAGAATTTTGATTTAGGATGGGTTTGACATTCTTATTGTGTGATAGATAACGTAGTTTAAAAGCAATACAAATGTAGTAGATCAAGTTGAAACAGAAAAGAAAGAAGAACATAAAGAGAAGAAAATCCCAAATAACAATGATATGATGATGCTGCTGAGAATAATAAACAGAAAAGGGCTATTCCAAAGGAGGAGCTCGATGCTATCAATGATGCTGAAACCTTTTTTGCAGAAATCTTTTTCCGGGAAAGTGTGTCAAACACAAATTTAGGGAAAGTGGTAGGTTTAGTGAAAAGTGATATTGAGAAGAAGAAGAGAAGCAGCATGCAAGAGACAAGTTTAATGAAAGTGATAGATACCAAAACTTGTATGAGTTTGGTTGTATGAATACTTGTATTTGTATTGAAAGATATTGTCTTGCAAAAATTTGATTTTTTTTTTCTTGAGAACCTACCATTGGAGGACATTTTTGTTAAGATAGTTTCTTTGAACCTACCATTGTGGTTTGGGACCCATTCTAGAAGAAAACCATATGGATCCAACCGATAAATCGTCATGACAAGATATTCGAGGTCTATGCTCTCGGTTACAATAACAAGGACTTGTGCCATAACTACAAAATCTTGAGGTTTATAGATATATGCTTGGAAGTCTATGATTTTAGCTCTAATTTATGGAGGAGTTTCTTGATGTCGTCTCTCCCGAAGACGACTTAGTATCCACTGGCAAGTCGTTGAAGGGAAATGGTTACTCATTGCTCAGTTTTGTTTTTTTCAACAGAGAGGTTTCAACTACTATGTGTGCCCTTTCATCAAGAAGCTGCAGAAGTAAATGATATTAAGGCTCTCTCAGTTGTTAGAGAAGAACATCTCTCCTTATTATATCAGAGTGCAAAGAAACTAAAGATGGATATAAGGGTGACCAATGAGATTGAGACAGTGGATTTAAAACCCCATGGTTGTTTGTTTTCGAGTTCCCTAAGTTTCCACATTGACGAAGAGAAGAAAGTTGCTGTTTGCGGTGAGAAAGTCATATACAACAAGATATACATTGTTGGAGAAGATAAATACACAAGGTATATCGATCTTCTGGTTTCGGTAGCTTTGATGGTCGGTTAAGTGTGTTTACGTATGTTCAAAGATTGATTTAAATCCAACAATATGTAATATCCTGTTGGACATTGATCATTTTGTATATATTATCATCTTAAATGTTTTATTCACATCTTCTGGATCTAATAAAAAAAAACATAACAAGATTTAATTTGACTAGTCCAGAGAGACAAGCAAAGTACCTTTAAAAATAATGAGAAAGTCTCATAGTCAATTAGTCATAGATTCCTTGTAAAGAGGTAGAGATTTGCATGATTCAGCGTCAAGCCGTCAATCATAATATTACTATACCGATCGAGCTCCTTCTTTTAACGTTGATTTATTATATTAACTAGGTGAACTTCCTTGCATTGTATTATGCATATCTATGAGATTTTTTCGGTGTTTAAGAAAGTGATAAGCGCGGTCGGTGACCCTTCGCCATAACGTTTAAAACATTTAGTCGTAGTCTGAACGATTTAAATCGTTTTAGAATAATTTATATATTTATATTACTATATGAAACTATATTTAAATTTCATATAGTAATATAAAAATAAATTTCATAAAGTATTAGTTTTTTTTCAATTATTTGTTACTTGACTTGTACTTGCAAGTATCTAAATTATACTACTTGTTAGAGCATCCCCATTGAGGAGTCCTAATTAAGGACTCCTTACAATTTTTTAATAGTAAATTTTGAGTAAATGAGAGTTTAGAGTTTTTGGTTGAAACTTTATAATTTTTACTGTCCAATAGTGGAATTCTTAAGTGAAATCCTTAAGTGAGAAATTTTTATTAGTTTGTGAAAAAGAGTATTTATTGGGTAAAATGAAGAGTGTGTATTAGGTTAAAGAAGAGTGTTTATTTGGTGAAAGAAGAATGTTTATTGGGTTTGTTGTAGAGAACAAGAAGAATGGATACTTAAAACAATAAGAGTGGATAAAAGAAGAGTGTTTTGGTATGCATACACAGAGACTTCAAAATTTAGAACAATGAAAACAAAATTATTGTTTAGCATACAAGTGAGGTCATAGAATACACAATAAGAACTAGTGTTCGGAATATTATTTGTGGTGTACAAGCATTCAAACCAAAGTACAAACTTATGGTGACTTAAAACATGTGGTCTCTTTTTAATACTAGTAATGTCAGCACTGGAGTGATTTAGAGAAGGTGGAACTTCTTACGAACACTATTGAAACACAACACACTCACACTGAAGACTGAACATTCACAAATAAGAAAACATAGAATACTTAAACTAAAGATTAAGACAACAGACATACAAGTCATATTGAACTTAAAGTAAAGACAACAGACATACAAGTTATCTCAGCTAAAACCACTTAGAGATACACGAGAGAGAGAAAGAAAAAAGTAGTTTGGGAATGGGCAAAGAAAAAAAATACGGGAAAAGAAAGAAAACTTGTTTTATTGTCATCCAATATACCCAAAAATACCTTAAACAAGGTTCGCACCTTGGTTTATTTCACTATTCTGATTTAATTTTTTGCTTTTATTCATAAGGATTTTCTTTAAAAACTTGCAAAGTCCCTGCAATGGACATGCTCTTACTTGTCTTGTTAACAACGCGTACCAAATAGCTAGTATAGGACGAGTAATAGTACTTGTGCCCAGCCCTACTAATTCATAATCCAAAAAAGGGGACATAGGTTGAGGAAGGAGAGAGACTGAGAAAGCCAGAGCCTCACTCATGCAAGAAAAGACTAATCAAACTCTCTAGCTTATAAGCAAACTACATTATAATATCTTGATAGAGGAAAACGATCCATTGGTCAATAGACTGAAATAACTTCTTCCACCTTGTCGATTTATTGCATTCAGTCCCAACCTTCTAAAGAGATGTTACTAATCCATGCCAGGAAATGCTTTCTCTCCTCTAACTCTCACCAAATAAAAGATTATACCCTGTGTCATCTTTAGGCTGACCTTCTTAACCGTATTTTTGGGTTAGGAAGGCCCCGATACCATGAGTTGGTGGAAAGATTAACGAGCAAGAGCCTCGTTTTGTTAGCTCCCTAGTGACCAAATCGGCTACTCTACGGTCTCCGATGATCAAGCACAACTGTAATTCCCTTATGCAAACAAATTTAACGGCTCGGAAATCCTGAGAACTTGAAATGAAAAGTAAATAATTTATTTGAACACCATTTTTTGGAAAGATGCTAGTAGGCTAGTACTACAAAGCAAAGATAGAAAAGAAAAGATTTGCTTCTTTCTTTAAATCAGATAAACAATGATTTTCTTTTGTTGTTTTAGGCACACTAAAAAGCAACAAAAAGAAGAAGGAAGAAAAGAGAACAGAAATTGACATTCCATTTATCATCATCACCTTTACATAGTGACAGTGTAAATCATTTTCTTAAAAACCCAGTACCTATTTTCCAGTACACATCATACGAATAGAAGAAACAAAGAATACATAAAACCTTCCTAAGCATTTACACAAAAGCTATATAGAATAATAATAATTATAATTAACAACAAACAAATATTGAATAATCTATATACACACACAAGGACGAACATAACCAATTATATCACCATTTAATACGAACGACGACGATGATGATTCATGACTGTAAAGAGGCAACGAGGAGAGCAGAGCCAATGCTAGAACCATCTTCCATGGCTTTAACCACCACGTATTGACTCACTTCTTCTCCTAGTATCTCTACGAGAGCTTCTTCCATGTATTCCCTAAACATGGTGTAATTCATGTACAAACCTCCTTCTACCGCAACAACTGTTCTTTTCTGCATTTGGATTTCACTTCTGCTTCTCCCGCTCGTGATTCCCCCGCTTCCATCTCGGCCTATCTTCTTCAAGATTCCTGCTATTCCTGCTGCTGCAAGCCTCCCTGCTCTTCGTGTAACCACATCGCATATTTTCACCACTAGTTTTCTCACCTTCAGTGGTACATCTGATACCTGTATCGTGCAGCATTCGTTACAAGTTTCATAACATTTTCAACCTTTAAGTTCAATAATAGTGGGCTTTTAAACTTACCCCTATGTCTTTCAAGATTCTTGCTACTTCTTGTAACTCAGGTGTGTCATCTTCATGTATGGCTGAGACTGAATTTGTTCTGAGAGGTTGAAGTAGAAACAGTTGTTGTTTTGATAACAAAATAAATACACAATGCTAACTAGATAGTTGATACAAAAGATAAAAGAGTGTCCATGTTCAGTAAGAAGTTGATGCAGAAAATACATGATGTCAGACCAAGCATCCAATAAGAAAATAATCAAATTTCTAGCAAGAGATAAAAAGAGGATAAGCACCTTAGAACGTAAGGCTCAGATAACACGGGCGAGATGGGTCCAAAGATATCAGAATCTTCTGACATGCGGAGAATTACTCTACGAACAATGTCACCCAGATACATTCCTGATATCATCTTCTCAAATCCCTATGTAAGAAACCCCAAATGATGTTGATGTTAATTGGTTAAAAACTAATAACGCAATACCAAATCGGAAAAACAGGGAAGTATGGCAAAGATTACCATATCATTTGCATTTGAACTCTCTGCATCCAAGTCAATGTCATACGAAGTTCTAGGCAAATGAGAGGACCAAAAATTTCCCCACTCCATATTTACCACCTGAAACATAAGAGGGAATCAATCTTAAACATGTTTCTTTTGGGTCTAAAGCTGGTTTCTAAAAATAGACCATGCAATGATTCTTAGTACCATGCTTCCAGAAGTTGTAAGCAGACCCTGACACTTGATTATGGCATCGGTTCTTTCCAAGTAACATGCATTACTACCTGTTCCAAATACAACCGCAACAACCGTATCTGGATCGTGATAATATCCAAGCGACAAGGCTCCAACAGTATCATTCACCTGCTCATAGAGAAAACTGAAACATTTCATGATATTTTCATAAAGAAAAAGGTAAGGAAAACAAAAAGAAAGATTGAAATTTTTTGGTGGTAGTGCCAGAATTTTGCCAAGGAAATGATGCTGTTGCAGAGTGACAAAGCACTTACAAGAGCCGCAACATGCATATCTAGGCCTCTTCTGTTCAGAGCTCCTTGTAGACATTCAGCTATATCTTGCCCAACCTAAAATAATAAGGATTTGCTTGTTATACGATTAAATAACTTGAAATTTGAATATGTTTGACTCACACCAAACAGGAAAACACCAAGAGATGGATTCCATTTTCACAAAATTACAACTCAAGTAATAATTTAAAGCTCAAGGGCATCAACTCCTGTCAACCGAAGAGTGCGTCAGGATATCAAGTTAATAGATTTGGAAGGATATTTCAAAGACAAGTCACAGTTTGCAGAGAATATAAGAAGCAATGTAAGCATCCCTGTACTAACCATTTCACTAATCTCAAAACCTTTGGTCCATTTAATTAGAACTCCTGAAGAAATAGAAGTATGCTTGACAGGGAATGAGAACGTAAATGCAAGTTCCCTTCTAACACCTTGTGAATCGGACCCGTTTTCCTCCTTTTCAATAAACCTTTCCAAGGAAAAGGCGAGAAAGTTGAAAAGAACCTGCAACCATGTAAAAAAAAAAAGAACAACACAGACTCAATTAAGCAGCTTGCATATTACATAACAAGCAAAGACTGGTACGAAATAAACAGCAAAATAGTCACCTCGCTGGTGCTATTCATCAAATGTGAAGGTATTGGGTGTCGTTCAACATCTTGAACATCTAGATAAGACCTTTGATCACCCAGAAGAACCCTTAAAATCCTAAAATAAGTGCCTCCAAGGTGAAGTGCATAATAAGTACCTTTCTCCCTCCTGAAATAAAAGCAAGTCAGTCAGTGCAATCCAACACATAACAGCAATGATTGGATGTAAACATTTGAACAAACAGACTTGTTGTGACAATGATGAGTCTACACGAAAGTTAAAACCTGCAAATATTATGAAAAATACATCTCCTCAAATAAAGAGAGAGAATCCAATGGCTACAATATGAAGAAACCAGTGCATATTCATTGAGCAGTAGCAATCTAGTGGATAGGAACAAGATACCAAAGTAAAGGTAAGAGATAAGAGAGAAAAAAAAAAGAAGGAGAAGTCCTTAAAGCTTTAACCGGATATGTAAGTTTCACATAAACAAAAAGAGAGAAAGAACAGAATCAAAGGATCTGTCCCTGCAAAATGGTACCCACTGACACTTCTTTAATTCCCTGGCTCCAACTAAAGCTCAAAGTCACAGCCACTACGACCAGGATAGAGCTCGTTACTCGCATTTTAGAGCTAAAGATTGTAATTCATGAATCAAGCAACGAAACGATACTTGATGGTTACAAAGAGTAAAAATAAGGACTTTGGATCATGCAATGTAGAGAAACATAAAGAACCTGAGATCACTAAATCTTGTTAAATCAAAAAGCAAACAAAATAAAGGACTCATCTTTCACACATTACTCAATCAATGTTCACTAATCTAAGAAGAATAAAAAAAAACAGAAATCCCTACTGGGGAAAGAAATCATTACCCAGTGGGCAAATCATCGACGAAAGTGAGGAGCATTTTAAGCTTAGAGCCACCTTCAGAAGCCAAACCAGCGTGCATCTCCACGGCCATAGCATCAACCACTTGCCTCAACCTCCCAACCGGAGTATCACAATCATCCTCCAACTCTTTCAAAATCTCAACAACAGTCCTCCATTTCCTCCGACTCTTCATCCTCCTCCCAACCATCACCGCGGCAACAGAACAAGCCGCAACAACAGCAACCGCCGCAAACGCAACCGCCACTTTCCCCATCCCAAAACAGAACCAAAAAGACAAATACACAATATCTCTCTCTCTGGCGCTTTTTACTTACTCCAATAAAGAGTTCACGAACAGCGAACACCGCCGATTAGAAAACCCTATACGAATCTGTTTCACCATCTTCATCATCATCAACTACTACTACTTTTTTTTCCGCCGCCTTTTTTTTTGCTCAGCTGTCACTGCTCTACCTGTAAACTAACTGCTTCGATTCGTTTGGTGTTTTCCAGTCAATAATCACCGGCGAGGGTTAAAAAACGATTCAAACTCTCGAGTTTCTTACCGGCGGTCAAGTGACGATTAAATAAGAAAGAGAGAGAGGAAGAGATTTATGGATTTCGGCAGAGACAAAAGCGGAAGGAGAGAGAAGGGGCTGGAAAGCGAACCAGTGTATATATATACTACTATATATATAAGTGTGTATATATGTAATTACAATATTACCCTCTCGTCTTTTTTAGATGTCGACGGTTTCGTTTTTTTGTTTTTTTTTTCCTTTTCTCCCTCGTTAATTTTCAGTTTATTAAATTGTTTTCGATATTGAAATTATCTTTTGATTACTCAAATTTTAGAACATATTCTTTATATTATTTTGACAAAAGAATTGGCTCAAAAAATAATTATGAAAGAAAAATATTTTTACCACCCATTCAGCTAATTTTTGGTTAATTTATTTATTTTAAAATTAATAATAAGAAAACAGAAGAGATTTTTTTTTCATTTTTTCTGATCAAAATACACAAAATAATTTGTTTGGTTGTTAATTTTTTTGTTGTCATAATGTTAGGCCTGGGATTTCGGCATTAACCGTTTAAACCGAACCGGACAAACCGAGGATTTCGGTTTTCGGTTCCGAACCGATTTACTGTTATAACCCGATCGGTGGAATTTTAAATTGATTTCGGTTTTCGGATTTTTCGGTTCGGTTCATCAAAACCGATCGGTTTATTCGGTTAAAAGGGGATACCTTATAAAAAATAGAAACCCTAGATCTACCACTTCATATTTTTTGTTTCCTCCTCACGAACCTTTCTTTGTCCTCTTCTCTAACCTTTTTTATAGTTTTTATCTTCTTCAATCTTCTTCTTCTTCATTCTTCTTCCTTCTTCTCCTTGTGTTCCTTCTTCTTCTCCACCATTTTCTTTCGTAGGATACCTTCTATCAAGCCGCCACGACATTAATTCTCTCCGGCATCGACTTTAGCGGCAGCAATTTATTTCATGGATTTCTACATTTCTTCTCGACACCGCGTCGCACAGATCCATCTTCTCTGTTACGTTGTTGTTCTTCTTTACACATCTTCTCTGTTACGTTGTTGTTCTTCTTCACACATCACCGTTGTTTTCCTTCACTTCACAGATCCATCTTCACTTTACTCCATCCGTATTACCGTCACCTTAAAAAAGTGAACACCGAAAACCTAGATCTGGGTGGTGGACTTGAGTTGATCTCAGGGGAAAAAAACATTTGGGCTTTTAAAATCTAAAAACATATTTAGGATTTGAATAACTTAAGCCCATTATGCACAAAAGTTAAGCCCAGAATGCATAAATTGACCCACAACGATTTGGTTAACCGATTAAAACCGAGAAAAAAAATATTCGGTGCAATTTCGGTGAATAATAAATCTTATTAACCGAACCGAAAAACCCGAGTACCGAACCGAACCGAACCGAACTTTTATTCTGTTCAATTCGGCAGAATTTTGTGTAGCCGAACAAACCGGAAAACCGATTAAACCGAACCGTTTAACCCGATTTAACCGATCTCCCAGGCCTACATAATGTAGTTAACTTACGCTTCTTTATCAACCTAATTATCTTGAACATGGCCAATAATAGAAACAAAATGATTAAACATATGACAAAAATAAAATTCATAAAAGAGAGAATTTAAAGTTTTGTCAATAATTGGTTCCACTCTAAATATTAACGATGTTTTTTTTTGTATGGTTACCAAACAATATTGTTTTGCATTTCTACCCTCTATTTGTATAATATTACCGTCGTGACCGGTCGTCTATATCTTTTACTTTAATCGCACTTTATTTCAAGGTCAGTTACAAATAGGAGATCACCAAACGTAACTAAATTTAAATTCCAATCATTTTTAAGAATAAAATAAAGTAGAAAAGAGTAATACAACTAGTTTGACCTTTGACCGTTCGATTTATTAAGACTCTGCTTTGAATTAAATTTCAACGGCGTGCTCTTTTTGCCGTTGGGAATCTCTCTCTCATCACCCAAACATTAAATAATTAGAAGAATTCTTTTAACCATCGGAATAATTTAATTAGCAATAATAAAACCAGTCCATGATCTAATTATTGATAATGACTCGTGGCTAAATCTAGTCCAATAAACCCTACTGTATAGGGGTTCAATTGTAATATTCACCTTTGTTTTGCTCCTTTTTGTACCATGCCCTACATTTTTAGCCAACTTGGCAATATTATGTGCATTTTTTTCACATTGGCATTATTATTTTCTGCCAGCCATTATTGCAATTTTTATTATGTAACTTAAATTAATTTATTTCACATAAAAACATCTTAAGTTTAACCGTTTTATGAACAGTATATAAAGAATAAATGCAAACGGTAAAAATCTGAAGTATATAAATTATAAACCGTTGGAACATATATACTTAGACAAAAAAAATATACAAGATTACTATAAACGAAAAAAATTTCTATAAATTTTTTATTTTTAGAAAATTTAAATGGAAGATTCTATAGTTGTTAAAAAGTTTGTAAATATATGAGATTATTAAATACTAAATAGTATTCGAATGTCCTTTGGTGTATGAATGTGGCGAACAGCAGCATAAAAGCTGGCAATTTTAATTTTACATTATAGTTTTTTTTTTTTAATATCAATTTTGTTTGTTTTTAAAGGAAAAGAAATGTTTAAATTGTTGGGAAATTAAAATATCTACAAATGGTGAGGGACAAATAGCGTCAGAGCCCATGAAAACGCACGTTGCAATTTAAGAAGAAGAAGCAATAACCAAAAAAAAAAAGTTGAAGAAGAAAAAAAAATGAAAATGAAAAAATTCGTTCTTCCCCAGTTTGACAGCTCGCTGCCACTCAACAGTAGGACCCATAGGTTTCATAATATTTACAAGTTTGACCCTAGTAGGGGTCTACTTCGTCCTCCACCTCTATAACCCTAGAGGTTCTCCGCGTTTTGGTCTCTCTCTCAGATTGTGGTCACGTGACTTGACACGTCACCTGCTTACCCTTCGCTGACGCAACGCCTCTCTCTTTGCCTTTCCAGTTTCCACCATTACAACGTTTTTTCTTTTTCTCATCTTATTTAATTTCGCATTTAAGTTTATGATTGATTGCATTTAATTTTAATCAAATTTTTATCCACGGTGTTGAATAGTTACAGATTTGAGCTACATTTATATTTAAACACCCGACTTGTATTGTCTGATGTATATAAAACTCAAGATAAGAATAACAAACAATTTACAAATGAATGAAAAACTTGACGGGCCTTATATTATATTTCCTCTTTTGGAACCACGATTTATAAGGCCCAGATATTTATTTATTAGGCCCAGATATAAAGCCCAACTAAGTTATCCCGTTCAAATTCTTACACGTCATCATCGTCTACGATAAAACTGCAAAAGGAGATGAGGTGAGTGAGGGGAGGGAGAGAGAATGACTCGAGCTCTGCTGCTGCAACCGTACAGAGCGACGGTGCGAGCAGCTTCATCTAGGGAAACGCAATACGACGGCGTTCCGGAGGTTAAGTTCTCGGATCCTAGCCGGAACTATCGGGTCTTGGTGTTGGGTGGAACGGGTCGGGTCGGTGGGTCTACTGCTACTGCTCTTTCTAAGCTATGTCCTGAGCTAAAAATCGTCGTCGGTGGACGCAACAGGTTTGTGAGAAATTTCTTATTCAATTTCCATGGAAATGTCGAAAAATTTGAAATTCATTGAATATGAATCATTCTCTGTGCGCAGAGAGAAAGGTGAAGCAATGGTGGCTAAGCTGGGAGAGAATTCTGAATTTTCTCAAGTAGATATCAATGATGCTAAGATGCTTGAGACAAGTTTAAGAGGTTTGTTTCACTTTCCCAAAGAGCTTATCATTGTCAATTGTCAAATATGTTTGAATTTCTATATGAATTTGGACAATTGTTAGGGACTAAATTGACATCTCTAATGAATTTATTATTTTGAGTACTCACCGTGAAATGTGTGAATCCAGACGTTGATCTTGTAGTCCATGCCGCTGGACCATTCCAACAAGCACCTCGATGCACTGTTCTTGAAGCTGCCATAAAGACCAAGGTGAGGATAAGGTAATAACAGTTTCTAATGTCACCAGTCTTCCACACACAAGCTCCTCGATGCATTGTTCTCGAGTCTTACAGAGATTTTTATGTGTTTATATCTGAAACAGACTGCATATCTCGATGTTTGTGATGACACAAGCTATGCTTTCCGTGCAAAATCTCTTGAAGCTGAGGCAATTGCTGCGAATATTCCGGCGTTAACAACAGCTGGAATATATCCAGGAGTTAGCAATGGTGTTCAAACCTGAATGCTAGTCCCTCTATCTTTTATGCTTGATATTGTTTGTTCCAATAGATTTAACAACATGTTTGTCTTTCTTATAGTGATGGCGGCTGAAATGGTCGCTGCAGCAAGAAGCGAAGATAAAGGAAAACCAGAGAAATTGAGGTAACGCAAAGAACGTTTGTTGATGTTTATTATCGTTAGTGAAACTGTTGTTTTATTATTGCAACATAATATGTTTATTGTAGCTGATCTTGCAATGTCATGTCAGGTTCTCCTATTACACAGCAGGCACTGGCGGTGCAGGTCCTACAATATTAGCAACGAGTTTTCTACTTCTTGGAGAGGAAGTTACTGCATATAAACAAGGTAAGTGTTATAGGACTTTAAACTCTTAAAGAAATCTAAACATATATATCAATCTTTCAGAAAATTTCTCAGCCTTGTATTGTGGGAATGATCAGGAGAGAAGGTAAAACTAAGACCCTACAGTGGAATGATAACCGTGGATTTCGGAAAAGGCATCCGGAAAAGAGATGTTTATCTTTTGTAAGTTACCCTTCCATATCAAAAGCTACATTGACATACTGAAAAGGATTTGCTTAGATCAGTGATTTTTTTCAGGAATTTGCCAGAGGTGAGATCAACTCATGAAGTTCTAGGAGTGCCAACTGTCGTTGCTCGATTCGGCACAGCTCCTTTCTTCTGGAACTGGGGAATGGAGATAATGACAAAACTCTTACCATCGGTATCATGCTCAGACCTTACCTGAATCAATGGTCCTGTGATCAGTTATATCTACCTGTAGTCATATTGCAATGCTTGTCTTGCACGCTGTAGGAGGTCCTTAGAGACAGAACCAAAGTCCAACAAATGGTAGAGCTTTTTGACCCTGTCGTTAGAGCCATGGATGGCTTTGCTGGAGAGCGTGTCTCAATGAGGGTAAGTGAAAAAACAGATAATTGCAAAATAATTTTGCAGTAGTTATTTCGGTGACTCATTGTTACTTATGTTAAACTCTTTGGGAAGGTTGATTTGGAGTGCTCGGATGGACGGACCACAGTTGGGTTATTTAGTCATAAAAAACTATCAGTGTGAGTCTCCTTAACATCCCCTATATACAACATTAATACATATATAAAGCTATGTATGAGAACCGATACATGTTGTGTTTACAGATCCGTTGGAGTTTCGACCGCAGCTTTTGTTGCAGCAATGCTTGAAGGAAGCACACAACCAGGGGTTTGGTTTCCAGAAGAGGTATTTCTCTCTAGATTCCCTAAGAGACCTTCATTTTTAAAAATATTTGATTTATGATGAAATATAATGTTTAAATTTTGTTCTACAGCCTCAAGGGATCGCAGTGGAAGCAAGGGAAGTTCTTCTCAAACGTGCATCACAAGGAACATTCAATTTCATACTGAACAAGTGAGCCATTTTTGTTCCTCTTATTGCAGATATCGATTCTTTATTTCCTCTATTTTAGTTTAATAATGTATTTGCTTTGGTTTCTTCTGATATATAGGCCACCCTGGATGGTTGAGACCGAGCCGAAGGAGGTGGTTTTAGGGATATACGTATGAGTTCGACTGAGGAAGAAGAAACATAGATGATCATCGATACTTTACTTTGTAAACCAATTTACTTCTGATATGTATACTCGAACAGATAAACATGTTCATCAGAAGATATACAACTTAAAAAAAAAAAAAAATCAAAAAACCACTTGGAGATGACACAATCGTTCGTTGAAGCAACCATATAAATCAATGAAGAATATAATTTACAGGTGACATGAAGAGTAAAGATCCAACAAGCTCTTTTCTTGTAGTATATGTTCAATAAAGTCCCAACATTTTTAGTTCCATCACATGACTCTGATCAAGCTCAGGAACATTCTTGCAGTCGCGGTCTTCCACTATATATTCCTGTTGTGAGTGACACGAAAACAGTGATGTATACCAGAAAAGTGATTACCGTAAATCAAGAACAGAAAAGCTGCAAGATATCAGACCTTTGTGAGTTCTTGTTTGGCGAGAACATGGTAATGCCGCTCGTTGATCTTTTGGCCACATATTATGGCGATGAAGAATCCATATAGCAGTCCTACCAAGACAATGGCCAAAACTGCAACAAAAAATAGACCATCATGTTCATTATACGCTCAAGTGGTTCAGCACAAAGATGATTCTGATTGACTCTAATCCTGGTGACTGGGCTAATGTCCATGAGCCTATAGAAAACAAAAATAGTTGTACCAGCCAATGTGTAGAACCCATAAGGATGTTCCTCATAACCAAACATTTCTCGTAGTTCTTCACCGTAGAACTTGTAAACTAGTAACCCCAAGAATGCTACAATCTGTTGATACGAGAAGCCTTTGTTCATTAGTATATAAATGCATTCACTAAGAGCATCAAATGTATCATCCAATCCGAATTCATACAAGGGATCTCCTGTTTCGGTGTTCAAATGCGATAAGAAACCAATAGTTTGGTCATAAACTGCTATGTGGCAATTATAGCTAAGGATTTGCATTCTCATGATTGAATTCTAGTATATAGTAACATTATAGAAGAAAGTCTATAAACACTAAACTCAATCATGAGAATGCAAATCCTTAGCTATATGACCAATTTTATAGCTAGGAAACAACGAATTTGGTCATAAAATGGGAGATTGGGAGTCAAGAAGCTAGTAACATCATAGAAGAAGAAAGTGTATTAAACACTAAAATCAAAAAAAGGAAACAAGTCATGTACCATCTGGACAGAAATGAAGATGAAGGCATGATCTCTAGCAACCAGCAGCTGAAATCTCAATCTCAACCACCATCTATCAGCAGGCACATTGGCTCGGAGTTTGAAAAAGGCTCTACACTCTGTACAATGCGAAAATGCAAAACCTTCCTGAAACATATATTGCATAGAAACAAAATACACTTCATAAGCTAAGTAAACCATTCATTCAAAAGAAGAAGAAACTTTCTGGAAACGGTGACGATAATATACCTTGGTGGAGCGCCAATTATCGAGACAAGATCTGTGAACGTGCTTTTGAGTACCTTTACAATTGCACGGAGCAATCAGATCTTCCCCTGCAATCAAAGAACAAACCAAGTCGTCTCATTGTATCCTCACTCAATTGAGTTAAGGAATTGCTTTTATTATACCTCCAACATCAAGGCAAATTCGACATTGTGGTTGATCTCCAGAAACAAGAAGTGTGGTTTCGTCATCATCAGTCTCAGCTATTTCTGAAACTTGTCCTTCCTCCACAACACGATCTCCTCTTTCCGCTGCTACGATTTCGTTTGAGGATGTTGATTCGTCGAATAAAATCTGTTCCTTTCTATCATCATCATCATCACTAGGCACTAATTGCATCTCTTAAACATACTAAAATTTCTGGAAATGAAAAAAAACTGAGAAACGCAAAAGAATTCAACACAGCATCAGAAAACTAGATCTAGGTTTCGCCGGGAGTTACCAAAAACATTAGAAAAAATCGATACTTACACGAATTCAACCAATTCTGGAGAATTTTCTTCCAAGGCAAGCCATTGCTTGCGAGTTAGAAGAAATTGGTAAACTATGACTGCGAATCAGAGTGAAGAGAATTTGATTTTGTTAGTCTCGATTCATCACTATGTGTTGAATACAGAGATGACGAAGATCTTTTGAGGGTTGAGAGAGAAGAAGCTAAGAAGATTGGGATCAATCAAAAACGATGGCGAAGAAAAGTCTCAAGGGTAAAATTGGAATTAGAAAAAACATGTGGAGAGCACGTGACACGTGGGATTTATCTGAGTTTCACAGTAGACCTGTGAAGTTCATCGTCTTCATCGTTAACTTCGCAGACTCTGTTGATTAGTCAACACAGATCAGAATCTGAGGCTTTGGCCGAGACGAGAGAAGCAGAAGAAGAAAATGGCGGAGACTGTACATTCTCCGATCGTTACTTACGCATCGATGTTATCGCTTCTCGCCTTCTGTCCACCTTTCGTCATTCTCCTGTAAGCTCATCAATTTCTGATTCGCAAGTCTTTATTCTAGTTCTCAGATCAGACTCGCACACTTTTCTGGCTCCTTAATTCATAGCGAGAAGTGCATAGCCGATATCTTTAAATCCTTTCCCATTAAGTAGGACTTGATAAGAGTCTTTAATTGAAAAAGCGATTCAATGATTCTTTCTCTGGCCAATGTGAGTTTCCAGATTTTTAGGAAACAAGGGTAGATTTAAAGCTACAAAATCATATTTAGTGAGTTTTAAGTAATGCTCACAAGTTTCATTTCTTTATGATGCAGATGGTACACAATGGTTCATCAGGATGGTTCTGTTACTCAGACCTTTGGCTTCTTTTGGGAGAATGGAGTTCAAGGACTTATCAACATATGGCCAAGACCCACTTTGATTGCTTGGAAAATTATATTTTGCTATGGAGCATTTGAAGCTATTCTTCAGCTGCTTCTGCCTGGTAAAAGAGTTGAGGGTCCAATATCTCCAGCCGGAAACCGACCAGTTTACAAGGTATGTTCATTTAGTCTTGTGTGGTGGAAGTTGATGCAGATGACAACTGTACGGTTCTTTTCTTGCAGGCCAATGGTCTGGCTGCTTACTTTGTGACACTAGCAACCTATCTTGGTCTTTGGTGGTAAGAAATGTTTCCGATGACTTTGGTTTGGTTTAAGTTATTGTTTACGTATCTTAAGCTTGGATTAAGTGTTGCACCTATGTGAGTTCATTTCTGTGCGTTATTCAGGTTTGGAATCTTCAACCCTGCAATTGTCTATGATCACTTGGGTGAAATATTTTCGGCACTAATATTCGGAAGCTTCATATTTTGTGTTTTGTTGTACATAAAAGTAAGTGTCTATTGCATGAATGGTGTGTTCTTTGTTTTCTTAGTCTCTATTTTTGTAGAATTTGACCTTTTGTGTTGCTAAAACTTATTTTTTTTTCTTGTACAGGGCCATGTTGCACCTTCATCAAGTGACTCTGGTTCATGTGGTAACCTAATAATTGACTTCTATTGGGTGAGTTATTTCTGCTGATCAGATTCTCATTCTTTTTGAAATTGCTTGTTGGGATTTATTTGAGGAACTCTGGTCTTACTAGCCATCTCCTCATAATATTTTTGCCTCTTTTCTCGACATTTGGAGGTCAAGTTTCACTAAAGTTTCCAATTTTAGTAGACCTGTAAACGGAAATGTTCTTAGCAGTATTTATCTTTTTATTGATTTAAGTACAAGAGAACTAGTTTGGTGTGAATGTCTGTCGGTGAAGGAAAAGAACAAAGTATCCAGTAGTTATTATAACAATATCAAGTTGAGATCTTCTCTCACCATGTACTCTTTTGCTCCAACTTATCATTAACACAATCCAATTTGTGGCAATCTTTTTCTCACTGTGTTTTTCGCGTCGTGCTTTGCAGGGCATGGAGTTGTACCCTCGAATTGGTAAGAGCTTTGACATCAAGGTGTTTACTAATTGCAGATTCGGAATGATGTCTTGGGCAGTTCTTGCAGTCACGTACTGCATAAAACAGGTATTTTCTGGATAATTCTTATGTAAATACTACACTCTGACGACATAGTCTGGTGGTTTCTTTAAGTCCTTATTTCATTAGAGAGCTTCACCTCTTTCTGATTTGTGATTCCTGTACTTTCTTTAACCAGTATGAAATAAATGGCAAAGTATCTGATTCAATGCTGGTGAACACCATCCTGATGCTGGTGTATGTCACAAAATTCTTCTGGTGGGAAGCTGGTTATTGGAACACCATGGACATTGCACATGACCGAGGTATGCTTCTGGTACATATATAAAATTTATATCATCACATCCTCATATAGGGTACAAGGAAAGAAAGCCAGTAGTAATAACAAAAGTTTCTCTACTGTTTGGCTATAATTTCCTTGCCAGTTCTGTTTATATGGCTAAGGCAGCAGCATATTATTCAGATTATTGTTACTGGCTTTAACACATGAACTTAAGCTTACTTTTCAATGCTTTATAATTTATGATTCTTCAGCTGGATTCTATATATGCTGGGGTTGTCTAGTGTGGGTGCCTTCTGTCTACACTTCTCCAGGCATGTACCTTGTGAACCACCCCGTCGAACTCGGAACTCAGGTGCATAATTTTGAATTTGTCTAGAAGAGAGAAATCGTCTTTGTGTGTTAATCCAATGAGAAACTTTTAGGATACCACTTTTTTATACGAAAAAAAACAAGTAAGGTTGAGCTAAATGTGAAAATCCCAATTTCTAGGAATTGCACTTAACTCTTGTTATTGAATTACTTGGTATCTTCCATTACAAAACAGACGGGAGAGAGTAAAGTGTAGATTGTTGATCAAATGCTCGTTGCATATTATGCTCATGATTGTAGTTGCCAGATATCAGTTTTTCTAGTAGTAGAAGAAAGCTGTTCATGAAAACACCACTGATGCTACGATCATCGGGACATATATGCCTATCTCCGTACCTAAGACTTCACTATATCCGTCTTTGGTTGCAGTTGGCAATATACATTCTCGTTGCAGGAATTCTGTGCATTTACATAAACTATGACTGTGATAGACAAAGGCAAGAGTTCAGGAGGACAAACGGGAAATGTTTGGTTTGGGGAAGGGCCCCGTCAAAGGTGTGATCATAATAAGCCCCAACTAGCTTAGTGAACTTAGCTATATTCCTTTTCAGACCTAAACATTTTGATGTGTATGAATCTCTCTTGGTCTCTCGGTTTGTTGCAGATTGTGGCGTCGTATACTACAACATCTGGTGAAACTAAAACTAGTCTTCTCTTAACGTCTGGATGGTGAGACTATTCTACATTATACAGTTACAACCATAAAAGTAGACGTTGTTCATCATCAATGGCTTTGAATGTGCAGGTGGGGATTGGCTCGTCATTTCCATTATGTTCCTGAGATCTTAAGTGCTTTCTTCTGGACCGTACCGGCTCTCTTCGATAACGTAAAATACTATCCATCTATTTGCTATATTCGAAGCTCTTCTTGCAAGTTAAACGCACTTAACATATAAATCATCTTTGTTTAAACCAGTTCTTGGCATACTTCTACGTCATATTTCTCACCCTTCTTCTCTTTGATCGAGCCAAGAGAGACGATGACCGATGCCGATCAAAGTAAGCACCAAATCTAAATGATTTATTTTACACATCCTCTTTGATCTTACTCTGATTTGCTGACAATATTCGGGTTTTGTTTTGGTAAAAAGGTATGGGAAATATTGGAAGCTGTATTGTGAGAAAGTCAAATACAGGATCATTCCGGGAATTTATTGATTGTAACGAAGTCTGTTGTTCTCATTTTCTACTTATTACGTTAATTCGAACGTTGGAATCATCAAAAGACCGTGCCAAAACAAAAATGCAAATTGATGCGATAGACATTCTTTTGCTGATTTGTATGCTATAGGTTTTCAAATCTCTAGCTACACTTATGTATTTCCCTAGATTATCAAAGTTAGCCTGCCGTTTTCTAATTTTATTATTTGATATTTTGATTATACTGCTTCTTAATGCATCAAATAAGTTGATTCATCCATCTAATATTTTAACTACATCAAATGAAGTCTTTTATAAGTACAGGCACTAATTGAACTTGAACCCTATAAAATACATGAATAATCACAAAGAATTGATAGTGTTCTTTCAGTTTTTCAATCACAAAGAACTCACCGACATTATCAAGTTGACTTCACTTTTAGACTTAATTGGTGTTCTGGAGGATCCACAAAACTACTATTACACAGTTTTCACAAAATTGTGATTCTTTATTTTTTATTTTCTTTGGTCAAACTAACATTTCATTCAACTTTAAACGAGAGTTGCCTCCACGTGGAGAGTATACACAAAAAGCTACGAGGACAAATGCTCAAACAAAAAGACATAAGAAGGGGAGCTCAGAAGCTCAACCCGAGTAGCAGCATCCAAAGTTGCTAAAACAGAACCATCATTTACTTCTGAGGCGGTCTTCGTACCAAGCTCCTTCAGCAAAATTGTGATTCTATGTTTGGATATCATGAGATCTAACTACAAAGTTTTTAATAACAAAAACTTACCATTCTCTAATTTGTAGTCAAAGCTAAACAAATTTCATACTAAAACAATTTTACTGTGTTGTTATGGATGCATATTTTTCTCACTTTATAGTACTATTTTACTATTGATAAGATGAAAAAAAAGTTGAGGTACAATAGTAGTAAAATAGCATCATTCTTTTTCTGTAGAATCTCTCTGGTCAATGGTCTTTTTAGTTTAAAAACTGAATAATGTTCTCTCTCACACAGTAAAAAACAAAGAGAGAGAGAAAGAAGAGAAGAAGACAAAAATGTAGGCATTAAAAAGAAGAAAAAGACAAAGAGAAAAGTAATGAAAAGACAATGAACATTTAAAGAAGACAGACAAATCCCACACCCAAGCCTCAGCCTCATCTCTTTTATTGTTATTTGTTTTTCTAACAAAACAACAAAAACAAAAGAGATGGTTTTTGGGTTTTGTTTTGTCTTTGTTAGGGCGTGTTTGGACGTTTCCTTCTTCTCAGAATCAATATTTTACCAAAACAGCTTTCTTTTTTTCTCTTTAACAATTTTTTTGATGTAGAAATATATAGTCATGATTCCAAATCCACCTCATGCCATGACAAAAACCCATAAAAGTGGAGGTTCCAATCTCGAATACAGACATATATGTTGTATTCGTGTATGTATCTATTATAAGATAATTCCAATTTGTATAATGCCAAATGGGTTCATTGAACTTCTTCTTCCTTCATAATTAAGTGTTGCTTTTTCTTCTTAGTTCCTCTAAATCAAGAAAATTCTAGGTGAAACTTCTCTTATCTTGACTTTATATAAAATAATAACTATAAAAATAATCAATAAGACTAATTCCTACAAGTCTTACAAATTTAAAAGAAAATGAAAATGCAACATTAGCTAATACACATAATAGTATAAGATTGATGGATGTATTCTTATTCAGTTTTATTTATAAATGCAACATAAGCTAATACACTCTCATTCAGTTTTATTTATTAATGTTACACCACTTTAAGAGCACTCAAAATCAAAATACGTATTCTTATATGATATTCATTCATGTAGTACTAGTACACATAATAGTATAAGATAGATGGATGGGATTGGAAAATTTGACAACCTTTTGTTTAATAATTCCTTAAAACCAAGGAAAGAAGAAAGAGGAAACGAAAAAAACAAAAAGGAAGAAGACAAAACCGACTATCACGCATTGTCTGGTACGTAGAGCCAAAAGGAACAATGCCTCTGTTTTAGTGTTTTCTTTCTTAAAGTTTTTTCCCAAAACACAAACAACATTTCACACACACGCTATTACTCACAAGATAACCACCAGAGACGTGGATAGAGAGATAAAGATTGAGAGAACCCTCTCACTCCCAAAAAAAAAGCTTTAGACATTTTCTCTAAATCCATGTAAGTTTTTTTCTTTGGTTATTGTTGTTTGTTATCTTCTTTGATCATTTGCTATTATTTTGTTTTGTTTCTTTCTTAGTTTATCAAATTAGGAAAGTTTTAATTCAGCTCTCTGTTTGTGTTTCTTCGTCTATATCTATTTCAAATAGTTTAACTAGATTCAAAGGTTTTTAAAATTCAGTACTTTCTCTGCAAACCCTAGTTCCTCTGTTCTTTAACCCCCTTTTTTGTTAAACTGCAGATTCTCTGCATCTTTCAAGAAATTCCGAATCGTGGGTTTGGTTCTTCTCGTTACGAGTCTCTCAAAGTTTAAATCTTTCTTTACAAAAAAGGTTACTTTTGGTTCTGAGTAAATCAAAATCAAGCTTTTGGCCTTCAATGGTGGCTATGTTTCAAGAAGATAATGGAACATCTTCTGTAGCTTCATCACCACTTCAAGTCTTCTCAACTATGTCACTCAACAGACCGACTCTCCTCGCTTCTTCATCTCCGTTTCATTGTCTCAAAGATCTCAAACCAGAGGAGCGTGGTCTCTACTTAATCCACCTCTTGCTAACTTGTGCCAACCACGTGGCTTCAGGTAGCCTCCAAAACGCTAACGCAGCGCTCGAGCAGCTCTCTCACCTCGCTTCTCCTGACGGCGACACGATGCAGCGAATCGCTGCTTACTTCACCGAAGCGCTTGCTAACAGAATCCTTAAGTCCTGGCCTGGTCTTTACAAGGCTCTTAACGCAACTCAGACAAGAACTAACAATGTCTCTGAGGAGATTCATGTTAGAAGACTCTTCTTTGAGATGTTCCCGATACTCAAAGTCTCTTACTTGCTCACTAATCGAGCTATACTCGAGGCTATGGAAGGAGAGAAGATGGTTCATGTGATTGATCTCGATGCTTCTGAGCCAGCTCAATGGCTTGCTTTGCTTCAAGCTTTTAACTCTAGGCCTGAAGGTCCACCTCATTTGAGAATCACTGGTGTTCATCACCAGAAGGAAGTGCTTGAACAAATGGCTCATAGACTCATTGAGGAAGCAGAGAAACTCGATATCCCGTTTCAGTTTAATCCCGTTGTGAGTAGGTTAGACTGTTTAAATGTAGAACAGTTGCGGGTTAAAACAGGAGAGGCCTTAGCCGTTAGCTCGGTTCTTCAATTGCATACCTTCTTGGCCTCTGATGATGATCTCATGAGAAAGAACTGCGCTTTACGGTTTCAGAACAACCCTAGTGGAGTTGACTTGCAGAGAGTTCTAATGATGAGCCATGGCTCTGCAGCTGAGGCACGTGAGAATGATATGAGTAACAACAATGGGTATAGCCCTAGCGGTGACTCGGCCTCATCTTTGCCTTTACCAAGTTCAGGAAGGACTGATAGCTTCCTCAATGCTATTTGGGGTTTGTCTCCAAAGGTCATGGTGGTCACTGAGCAAGACTCAGACCACAACGGCTCCACACTAATGGAGAGGCTATTAGAATCACTTTACACCTACGCAGCATTGTTTGATTGCTTGGAAACAAAAGTTCCAAGAACGTCTCAAGATAGGATCAAAGTGGAGAAGATGCTCTTCGGGGAGGAGATCAAGAACATCATATCCTGCGAGGGATTTGAGAGAAGAGAAAGACACGAGAAGCTTGAGAAATGGAGCCAGAGGATCGATTTGGCTGGTTTTGGGAATGTTCCTCTTAGCTATTATGCGATGTTGCAGGCTAGGAGATTGCTTCAAGGGTGCGGTTTTGATGGGTATAGAATCAAGGAAGAGAGCGGGTGCGCAGTAATTTGCTGGCAAGATCGACCTCTATACTCGGTATCAGCTTGGAGATGCAGGAAGTGAATGATATATTACAGTTTGTCTTCTATTTTGGTTATGAGCAGAGTCCCTTTCTTTTTTGTATACATGGGGACACAATCTTAGTTGTTTTGTGATGGTGACTTTCTGTCTCTTTATGCTATTTTGGCTTAAATGCTTCTACTGCCTCTGCATGTAAAGCCTTTGTGTGTTGGTTCAATTTGGTCTGGTGTGGGTGTAATACCAAACCAAATCCAATTTGAGCTGAAGATAACTAATTTGATGATCGGTTCAAGTTCAGAACTCCAAATTCTTTCAGAGACCAGCCAAACTTTGCCTATCTTTAAGCAGGTGATCTTGTCATTTGTGTATTGTAAATAACTTAAACTCGGTATATATATTTAGGTTACTAAAGGACATGTTCACTATCCAAAGAGTATACGACTTATCTGCTGTCCAAATACTTTGTAACCTAAAGTTCACGTGCTTCATTTACATTGAATCTAGTTTAACCTAATCTTCTTGCTTCATTTATATTTGAATTTTGTTTAAGCAATCTAGTCTTTATCTTGTCTTAGCAAATTCACAGAGTGTTTCTCATGCAAAAGTGTTGCATGATCAAAACACCTTGATAATAAGATTGAAAGAGTAATGTGATCCCAAAAGGAAAGAAGATCTCGGATGAACTGATTCAGAAAAAGTATATACTCTGATGTTATATATACTATGAGACAACAGCTAAGTTATTTACATATTTCCTCATTTCAAATCTGTGAACCTGAAGAACACAAGAATGCAGCTCATGATCAAAATTCTGAAAGAAGCGAAACTTCGCCAACCCAAGATTTAAGAACAGCTACACCATGAATAGATATTTGAGATCATCAACTGTTAATCGAGTTGCAGAGCTTCCACCATGATCTTCACCAAAGGCAGACGCAACCATTTTTCTTTTCTCTTCCTATAATAATAACCAAAAATCACACAACCACAAATGAGAGAAACTGAGGGGGGAAACAAGTATCAGCTATAAGGGATCTTTACCTGGAGAGCCAAAATTCTATCCTCCACAGTATTTTTTATCGTAATACGAGTTACAGTAACAGGTCGAGTTTGTCCAATACGATGTGCTCGATCAATAGCCTGATCTTCAGTAGTTGGATTCCACCATAGATCAAGAAGAATGACATGACATGCAGCAATCATATTCAGCCCAAGATTTCCAGCTTTTAAAGACATTATCATCACTTTTACCTGTTTAAGACAAAAAAACAAAAAAAGGAGGGAACACATACACCACCACTAAGAAAATTGTTTAGGAAAAAATGATTTCAGATATGCATACGACTTACATCTGGATCGTTGCTGAATTCTTTCACAGCTCTGTCTCTGGCAATTAGACTCATTGTACCATCTAATCTTCTGAATTCTATACTATTTTCAATTAGAGATAGCTCCACCAAGTCAAGCATACCAGTCCACTGAGAAAATATAATCGTTTTTATTGGTCCTCCATTAGAAGGAGTTGACTTCAGACTCGTTTTCTCGACAATGGTGACATCATCATCATCATCATCATCATCATCATTCGGCTGCTGCGAGGAAGAAGCCATTTGACCATTCTGTGTTGAGTTTGAAGTGCCTTGGTTAGAAAGCGACTGCAGAATATCTAAGACAGCTTTGATCTTTGATGAACTAAACTCGCCATTCTGAAAAACTGATTTATCATGACTATTATCCTCTGAGGAACTACAACCCAAATCATCAGCAACGCAACTTCTAAGCGTGGATTTAGAGAAAACAACATCATGCGCAAGCTGTTCTCTGCATCTAGGCGCAGGGCACGTGTCCTCATCCCCTGTGATATAATCTGATACACACTGATAGCAGAATATATGGCCACACAAAGTAACAACAGGGTCTTCTGGTGGATCCTGCAAAGAGAAAATAAAACGGAATTTATGGGTAAAGAAAATCAGAACAAGCAGCTAGGGACTTAGATTATGGCGAACCTGAAGATACGCTACTTATATTTGCTAAATTATTATGCACTTACATGGCAGACACAACAGATGGGAGACGATTCTAAGCGACTGAGCAGGCTAACTAGATCCTCTTTAGGGAGTTTTTTAACAGCTTCTTCTGATACTTTTCCAACAGAATCTGAGTTATATCTTTTAACAAGTTGGGGGTGGTCACAAGCTTGGCGTAGTCGCAAAAGCATGAGAAGAATGTTTGCATAGTTTTGATTCAAAGTTCCTGCAGCAGCATATGCCTGCAGAGAAAAAAATATCATCTCACATACTTGACAGGAAATCAGGAATCACTGCAAAACATTTTTTTCAACGAAAATGCCTCCATAACCTATGTTTATACCATATCAAGTTGCTAGTTACTACGTAAGTATCATATTTTTCAAAAACGTGCAGATCACAGCTATAAACCAAGGATAAACTGATAGTTTGGAGGAGCACAGAAAGAGCACCTTGAACTGAGAACGGGAATCGGATTCAAGCTTCACGTAGAAAGACCGCTCCTCTACCGAAAAGTCCACCTGGCTCAAATTAATTGTCTTTGGTGGTAGATTAATTATAGGCTGGCCATCAAGCAATGTTCCTAGATCGCAGATCAGAAGAAGAGTATCAACTTATCAGAAACCCTCAAAAACAACACAGTTACTTGAGGGATAAGAGGAGTAACATGAAAAATATATCATCTAAAAGCAGAAGATCAGAGTAAAATGAAATGGAAAAATGCACAAACCGAAGAATAGTATTGGACTTAACTTTAGGACTATCATTAGGTAATGGCTCAGGTAAGATCACAGCTAATCTCATTATAAAGTATCTAAGATATAAGCAGATATAATAAGAAAATGCATGACATATGATATACCACTTTTGTCAAGTCCTGTCCCTCACCAATCCAACCACTAAAAGGAATAGTGAGATAGTTAAAATACCTTTCGTACGGCGTAGCATTATAGCCCTTAGAACAGCCTGAAGCTTCTTGTACCCTTGAAGGGAATTTCTGGAAATTGGACCCTTAATTTGGTGGCAGAATGACTTGTACACAGCATATGGATCATATTTTAGAAACCTGAAATAGCTGTATAAATCATCTATTGTATTTTGTATTGGTGTTCCAGACAAACACCACCTCCTTTTGGCTCGAAGACCGCAACATGCTCTTGCCACCTGGGTTCTATGATTCTTAATTGTTTGAGCTTCATCTAGTACAACTCTGAACCACCCAACTTTTGCTAGAGTACCAGAGTCAGGGTCAGATGAATCGCCAGCATTATTGTTACCTTTTTTCTTCTTACTCTTCTTAGTAGTACCCACTACATTTTTCCGTTTCTTATTGATGGAGAAGCCAGAAGCGAGACCATATTTTTCAGAATTTTTTTCATCATTCTCATCGTCATCAACCAGGGGTTGCTTTGGAACTTCATTTGAAACAATGGCGTAAGTTGTCATAACCACATCATATTTTGCTAGTTCAATAGGATCTTTGGTCCTGTTACCGCCGTGGTATATTAAAACAGAAAGTTTGGCTTCATCAGTAACCTTCTCATCAAGTTCTCTTGCCCACTGCCGCACAACACTTGCTGGACAAACAATTAAAGTACCAGCAGCTGGTCTCTTTCTGTTGAATTTGCGTGTTGAAGTACTCGCTTCTTCTCCCTTGGCTTTCTTTATGCCTGAATCACCATTCACACCACTACCATTTGAAGCCTTAGACTCTGGTTTCTCAAATGCATTTTCTGACTCATCATCAGCATCCAGATCCAATGCTTCAGCCTCTTGATTGCCTGAATTCTTGGACTTTAATTTTGCCTCGTGCATTTGCTTTAGGATAAGCGCAATAGTCGAGACTGTCTTACCAAGGCCCTGTGCAGTAGACCAAATGGAATTTGAGGGAAACCTAGTAAGATCATAGATAGTTAAGCGGAAAATAACTACGATTAAAAGTAACCTGATCATCAGCTAATATCCCTCCCATACAGTGCAAACTATTAGTTTCCTTCTGAAACATCCATGCCAATGCAATTTTCTGAGAAACAACAGTGTTAAGTACACAAGACCATTCTGACAGATACTGAAAGATGATGTAAACCTGAATACCTGATGCTTCATAAGGGGAACCGAAAGAAGACCAGCAGGTAAATCGACCTCGGACTTGGGTTGATTCAGTTCCTGCAGAAAACATGTACTTAATTATCAGAAGTTTAAGCACTTATCACACCAATTCATATTGTGGGCAAAAGTCTTTATTTTTAAATCACACCATTTCATACCAGGGGAATTATGCAAAAACACCAAACTCTTCAAATGGAAATCATAACCTTGATGCAACAGTGCGAAATAAGAGACGAATGCAACAATAGTGAATGTTCCTATTCCTTCTCGTTTGTCAAAAAGGAAGAACAACAATGCTTCCATACACATGGTCTAAAACAGAGAAATTCAGCATGTTACCCGGTCTCAAGCATCATTGAGAAATTGAGACATCCGAACCTTTAAAAACCTATTACTCATTTCTGACATAAAACAAACAGGAAGAAACGAGCCTATTCCAATCATTCAATGGCCAAGTTCAACAACCCCACAGCTGGCGAAAAAGAGAAGTGCATTGCACAAAAGAAAAACTAAGATGAGAATCGCAAAAGTCAAAAGTTGGGATAAGGATGAACACCTGTAGTGCAGCCTGATAGATCAGCCTCTCGTCATTTTCCGAATTCCTTTCTTCGCCTATGCCATTCCTATGCATTGGATCACTTAATCCATTAAAATGTGAAGGAGACGCAGATGTTCCGTGCGCCACAGATGGAGGTAGGATCCGAGTGCCGTTAGTCACACGCCCCATGCCTAGATCATCATGTGCTCCACCACGAAAGTGACTCGCATTCCCGTTACTTGTACCAATATCAGGTCTAGGAGGAAAAGGAGGTCGACTAAAGGTTGGTGGATGTGTCCTTTTAAAAGCTTGTTGAGATGAAAATTTCTCATAATCACCAACAGAGATATTGGGAATTCTGGAAGTTACGATACTCCCATTTCCCGGAATATGTGTATGGTGTTCTGCCCGAGGCAGTGGCTTGGATTCAAAACCATTACGTGAGTCGAGATTTGTAAGTCCTGTTTTAGTGTGGCCATTTGCACCGGAAGAACTCCCACTAAGAAAGTGCGGTCTCAGCGTAGAGAGATCTCTTCTATGAGATCCTGCACCAAGATCAACAACTCCATAAAGCTAACCTCACAGCAAAACAAATAAAACAATTGATAGGTCAGAAATGCAACCTTCAGCTATCCGTGGGGGATGTTGAGGCCTGGTTCTAGTTTCTTGTATCTCGACATCACTATCAGAACTGATATCAATAGCGGAATCCATCGCAAGACCTCCTTTAAGAGAATCAAGCGGTCAAGTTTCTAATCAGCCTGAAATACGCAAGAAAGGAATGTTAATCATCTAAAACGCAAAACTTTACAAAGCGCTCTGTTATTGCGAGAAAGGCAAATCCGAAACTAAGATTACCAAAAGAGTAGGATCAAACAAAGTAAAGCTACATACTTTATGAAGAGAATCACTTGCTTATTGTAAAGTAATGCTAAATCGATATAAACAATCATAATCACCAAAAGAATGTTTCAAGTGGGCGGTGGCTTTGGAAACTTTGTAATGTTTGAAAAAATTAGCATCAATCTCTAGAGGACGATCACCGAAACTCTTCAGCTTGAACAAAAAAAAAACTCCAATTGAAGATTATTCAGAAACCCAAATAAGCAATTAGGACAGAACAAAACAGAACAACGTCATGCAATGGCGGGACAACATAATCAAAAACCAAACTTTCGATGTAAGAAACCCTAAGGGCACGACGAAATAAGGAAAATTGGGGAGAATCAGTGAGTACCGGGGAAAGAAGTAAGAAGCAAAATTGAGAAAAGAGAGAGTGTGAAGCCAATTGTTGTTCTTCATAGGAAGGGTTTTTTCCTCAGTTGACCCAAAGGAAGAATCAGAGACGCAACGGCGGCGTTTTGATCGGAGAGAAAAATGAAAAAAGAAATATAGATACGCTCTCATCGGTTTTTTAAAAAACGAGGAAAAATCTCAACAAATAAATTAAATTAATAGTAGGAACAAAAAAACAGAACCAGGCCCAAACCTCTCGGCCCATATTATTTCAACTTCACATATATATATATATATATATATTAAGGATGATTGTTGACCAAAAAAAAGAAAAAAATCATTGAGAACATAATTAAACAAATTAGACTGTGAATTCTCACTCCATAAAATGGGTATGAAATCAAAAAAAAAAATTGTTATAAAATTTACTAGTACTGTTTCTTATTGGTTTTGAATGTAATATATCACTAAAAATTTCTTATATAAAAGTAAATTATAATTTCAAAAATACTAATTGACATAAAAAAAATTGAGCTTCCGAGATATCATTTACATTAATCAAGGTGGACACTACTAATATTTCCTGGAATTTTAAGATACATGGATCTTGAATCCACATCCACCATATATGAGAAACGACATATCCAGATCCAAATCCGTTAATATCGGATTCAAATCCACCATAAATAACTCACAATTAAAATAATAGTATAAAACAAATAAAAAGTTTGTATCCAAATTAATCATAAAACAAATTTAATTATCAACTATTTTTCAAATGGATTAAATTTAAAATATTGCACAACAAATTTAAAATATTTTTTTTGGTGATTTTTTGAGCAATTTATATAAAATAAGGATATCCTAATTTTTAAATCAAAATATCTAAATCCAAAGATTTTGGATAACCTATTTTTAGATCGAATTTCAGAATGAATCTTGGATCCCGAATATTTTGTCTAGCAAAAATTCAGAACCCATTAGAAACAAAAAAAAGCCATTGAAAGAATTCAACAAAATGAGATTTTACCTTTTGGACTAAAGCACCGATACTTAGTCTCAAGATTTTACTAAGATTTTTCTCGTAGCCTTCTAGTATTGGGATTGTTTCAAAAGTAGGACAACAGAAAAATATGTGGTGGTATTAGTAGATTTGTTGTTATCTTTAGAATTTAGAAAGACGTATATTTATATAGGGATACAATATAGTTCGAGTTTTAGTTATTGGAAACTTTATTCCCTAAATACTAAAAATCTTGTGAAGTAAATATTTATAGTTGACCAAAATTTCATAATAATTACCTTGGTTTGGAAAAAACATAAAATTGACTAAGTTTATTATAGACAATTTATTTTATAATAATAAGAAAGAAAATCGCTTAAAAATGTTAAAAGTAAACTTCATCCAAAGTCTTATTATTTATGTTAAACTTATAAAAAATACAAAACTATTTCTTACATGTATAAAACCTTGTAAATATCTTAGAAAACATTTTATATACTTTATAAAAACTTTTAAATATCTTATAAAACCTTATAAATACTTGGATCGACTCTTCAAAAATTAGTTACTATCGAGAAGTACCATGTAAACAATAAACTTTACTAACATTATCAGGTTTAATGAAAGCATTTTTGAAAATGTATGAAAATGAGTACAACAAAAGGAGCAATTTTGAAAATTCCTCCACTTTAAACTATTTTGTTAATTAAAAAATTAACTGAAAGCTAAAAGAAAATTTAGACTATTTTCATAGTTCTCCCAAAGTTAAATCTAACAAAAAAAGAGTTCTGATGTTTACACATTAATTAAATTAAATAATAAACAAGAAAGGCTCTTCCTCAATGTGAAATGAAGAAACCTCCTTGGCTTTTATTCTTGTGGGAGCAATACAGTAAAAATATCTAAACTAAAAAAACTGAACATCAAAAAATAACCAAATCTTGAGGTTTCTAACTAATTGTGAAGGCCATTTGATGGAATTAAAAGGCGTTAACACCGAAACCAAACTTGTAATCCTTCTTCACATGATCCACCTGGTTCATTTAATATCAAAAATCAGTCATTATCAAAAACTAGTCATTAACAAATGCACTAAAAAATGTATAGTAGCGGATTAAATCATTTTCTTTACCTCTGCAGATAGAAGAAATCTGAGTCCAATAGGCAATTGTTCTTCAAGGTAAGCAGCGACAACACCGTTAGAATCAACCTTTCCTCTTAATCGAGACTACACCAAACCACAACCAAACCCATAATTAGAACAGCGCTTTGTTGCTGTTTCAAAACTCGAATGGGACCAAAAGGAATGAGGTATGTACCTGTCTAGTAATGAGGTCATACCCGACACTAGCTGTAACATCTCGTGACAAATAATTGTAGATGAAATCCGTTGCAAATGACAACTGATTATTGAAAAAATAAGAATTAGCTTATATTACTCTATAGGATTAAAGATGAATTAAGATAAGGCTGGATTGTTTACCTTCTCTGAAACCTTATGAACATAGTTCATGACAGCCACACCAGTGGAAGCAATTTGCCCAGAGGCAACCTGTTGGATAATAAAACATTTAAAGAAATTCAAAAAAATGAAAAGGATCATACTCAAGTTAGCTTGAAGATTGTTGGAATATTGTAAACCAACATAGAAAAGAAGAATCGATTTTCTGATTGAGTTGCCTTATTCTAACTAAGAAGAAACATTTACCGTTTTGTCAGTCTCATATCGAGCTGCATAACCAACACCCGACATCAGTTGCTGACCAAGCCAGAAAGCCTCACCACCCAAAGACAGGTGTGGTGTCACATGCTGGAAGAAAAAGATATGATTCAGTGAAAAGAAACGAATATCTATTTAGCAACTAACAAAAGATTAACTAATGCTGACAAAATAAACAAAAGCTTGTCCAGGGATAAACGGAAAAGCTACCTAACTATAGACTTAACCACAGAATTTTAGTAGAACAGTTTAAAATGGTAAAGCATAGTCACTTTACCTGAATATAGTTAGCTGCATAAACGGAATTGTTTCCAAGCTGAAGCTGAGTTCTGTAGTCAGACCCCTAAATAGGTGTAAACCGTGAATTGTCAAAACCAAATAAAAGCTAAAAGGAAAAACATACTGAACAGAGAAAAGCCCTCACCTTGTAATCAATGACGAGGTGGCCTTGCGACTTATCTTCTTCATCTGTCAGCTGGCAGAGAAAAGAAACAATATGGTTATAGATAGAAAGAAAACATTATGCAGCTACTACAACAAAGACCAGACACACAATAATTTCTGGTTACCAGAGCATTAGCCTTGACGGAAAAATTGTCAGTTAAATCGAACTTGGCTCTCGCATTTAGTCTACCGTCCGTCGTGATCCTTCCGATAAGATATAGCTGTTTAGAAGTTTGTAAATGTTATATCTTGCTGATGGAAACCATTAATAGTACCACAGAATACAATCAATAAACAACATACCTTTGGATCGATGAAACCAGCACCAAAGTCATAATTGGCAGTTGGAATTTTGATTATTTCGGATGATGGAGTTGGATTAGGAACCTCAGTTGGCCCCATCAATATGCTGTTGGAAGCATCAATACACAGGCTTGGTTAAGAACACAAATAAGAATGATGTGCCACAAATTAACCTAAAATCTCATTACCTATGGCTGAGAAAAAACTTCTGGTTAAGCGACTTGTTATAGTCGAGGCGGAAACCCTCAAATAGCTCTGGCTTTAAAGCCACTGCAAAGTGAAATCAAACCAGTCAAAACACATGATCTTAAAATCACAGGCTAAGTTAATACATTATAAAAGGTTATGGCCACAGATGTAAAGGTTACGAATTGGTAGAATCAGAAGCATAATAACATATCCATAATACCAAAACACTCAATTACGATTGTTGGTTCAAACGCAGAGATATAAAAGACCAAGAAATCAGCGACCTAAGACAGAGACAGATTGTGATCTCCAAAAGAACAGAGAACGAATATATAAAGCAGTAGAGAGAGAGGGTGATACTGAACTGGTAGCTTCACGGTTGAGTTCCTCATAGAGGACAGGGCAAGGGAGGTTTGAGTAATCCACTTTCTCGTCAAGTTTGGTCTTTGCATCGACTTGCGCAGTGTTAATCGGTGGTGAAAAGCCCTCCATCGCTGCTGTTTACCGTCAAGGAAGAACTTTTTTGGGTCGCTAAAAGAGAAAACTGCAGAGGAATCGAAGACGAAGAGTCTTTCAAGGGTTTTTGGGTTTTGACTCTGCGTGTGCGTCAAGGGTTTTGTAATCGTGTCAATCTTAGTTTGGCCCGGTTTTATTTTACTTTTTTGAAACGGGTTGGAACCGACCTATTTCGGGTCATATACTTTACCGGTTTACCCTCATGCTCATAATTCACTATTTTATTTTCTTTTGGTGGCGAAAAATCAGTAATTATATTAATTACAAGTTTATTTTCATATAGTAAACTAAAATTTACAAAACAATTAAGAAGATCATCAAATAGTCAACAAATCTCCAAAACAAGATTTACTTGTTTTGGAGATTTGTTGCATATTTTTCTTTATTTGGCAGGCGAAAGTGTTTCACTATGGATCAATAAGTTTGATAACAGAGCCATGTAGATCAGCTCACATGAAGGCAACGGAAGAGGCGAAAGAAGCCGGAGCTCTTCTTTCCTACGATCCAAATCTCAGGGAACCTCTTTGGCCATCACCTGAAGAAGCTAGGACTCAGATCATGAGCATATGGGACAAGGCTGATATCATTAAGGTCAGTGATGTCGAGCTTGAGTTCTTGACAAGAAATAAAACGATCGATGATGAGACAGCTATGTCTCTTTGACATCCTAATTTGAAGCTCTTACTTGTTACTCTCGGTGAAAAGGGATGTCGTTACTACACTAAGGTAATGTACCACAAACATTCATATGAATCCATCATTATCAAGATCTTGGTGTGTGATTTTGATTGATGTTCTCTTGACTCTTGTGTAGGATTTCCATGGATCTGTTGAAACTTTCCATGTTGACGCTGTGGATACTACTGGA
>Ga0041059_1000054_pt1 | contig 54766 bp, 47 predicted proteins | sample AraColnosormetaG_FD_56232 | JGI IMG/M metagenome (GOLD analysis project Ga0041059, IMG submission 56232) | Arabidopsis roots microbial communities from North Carolina, USA - Col MF nosort | ecosystem: Host-associated > Plants > Roots > Unclassified | place: USA: North Carolina | collected...
TTTTTTTTTTTTTTTTGACATTGTAGAGGCGGTTGCTGCTGGAAAAGGTAAGAGTTCACTCGCAGCTCCAAAGAAAAATGGGGCGGGTTTCGGAAGCCGCAAGGCTCTCCATGACATTACAAACAAGTCAAAGTTGCAACCTCAAGCTTCATCCACGACGAGGAAGGATGTTGAGGGAGTGGATTTTGACATAGCAAAGGAAGGTTTCTTGCATGATCACAGCAAATGCATTGAAGAACAACAACAAGACCAGTGGGATAGCTACTTCTCTGAACACATCATCCTGCATGGACATGGTAATAATGACTTATGAAGAAAGAACCCTTTTTCTCTATCTTATGTTTCCTTTGCTTGGCTTAATTCTCTGAAGCCTAATTTTTGTTCTGCTTTTCAGAGACAAACATCAAAGAAGGGGTTCCTCAATACAATAATATTCAAGAGGTAAGATTAGCTTTTACCTTACCTTGTCTTTCTCTATCTTGATTATGTTGAGTTATAAGAGAATCGTTCTTCTAAGATCGTTGGTTAATGCCATAAGAGTTTAGAGGAGACAAACACATAGCATCGTATTGTAGCTCCGGTTTTGAGCAACTTTCATGACTCTTTCACTTGTTTTTGTGCCTAAGATTGATGCTGAGAACAGCTGGGATGAACTCAAAGAGATACCAATGGAGGAGTTTTCCGATCTGCTGGAATGCTCAACTCAATGGCGCTCACCACCAGACTCACTAAGCCATCACCATTCTTCGTTACCTTCATCGCCTTTGCCATGGCATTTTGAAACTGTAGAATTCAAGCTCAAGGAGGATGAAGACACCACTTGAGGTCCAGTTTTACTTTAGTTGTTTTTTTTTTGTTGGAACAATATCAGTAACTTCTTAGTTTCTAATGTGATGATGTATCTACAAATCTGCTCGAAATCCAATTACTCAGCATTGTTTCTAGGGGGTAAAAACACTGTATGTTTTATAGGATTTACAGAATGATTTAACCACAAAGAATTTACAACTTTATCACAAACAACACCACACAAATCCCAAACTACAATGAAAGCACTTAAAAACATCTAATTTCTCTCTATATATATCTGTTGTTATATCCCGAGATTCTGCACTCACCTGAATCGGGCATAGGAAAAAAATAGACAACTGGTTGGTGTTAAAGAGTTTCAGCGAGGCAAGTCCTCACTGGCTTTGTCAACCATGCGAACATTGTATTGTTCATAGACTCTTCCTCTGTTATCTGCCCACCACTGTTCTGCTTGTATCTCACTAAACCTTTTTCGGCTGTCAGAAAACAAAACAGTAATTACAGTCCAATCTTCAGACATAAAAAAACTGATTGTTTCTTTTTAGGTAGATAAGAAACTATTATACCTGAAACGGACGCGTTTGAGATCTCTAGCACCTCCGGCTAAGGCTGTAAGAGTGATATAGACACCAGGTTCATCTTGTTCAACCCATTCCTTCTCGTTCCGTGCTTCATTCGTTGCTTCACCATTCCCAAATGCAGGTGTCATGGTCCCATTAGAAAACATTGGGGTCGTGATGCCATTTGGCTCGGATTCTTGGCTATTTGCTTGGTTTAAGATATTAAAAGGGTCAATGCGACCAGGGCTGGAACCAAATGAGTTAAGAGAAGGAGGAGACTTCACAGTCCGAGCTGATCCAACGGGTAATCTTTCGGCCATGTCTTTTAACTGCATAGTTATGTTGATGTGTTAAAATCAGTATAAGAAATCACCAATAATTGCATAAACCATATTTTTATTTTAAACTTGGAAATTACTTGAGCGGTAAGTGATTTGATCACTTCTTTTGCTGCCTTGCATCTTGTCGTTTCTTCATTAGTTATTGCCAACGCCTCTTTTAGCTGCTTGGTTGTTCTTTCCAGCTCAACTTCTTGAAGCTGGGCCTTCCTTGTAAGACTTTCAACCTTGTAATATCAATTACTGGTTAGCAAAGAAGCAATCCTAGAGAGAAACTGACTAACTGAAGCAGTATTTAAATTTCAAAAAGAAGTAAATGTTTCATAAGGAAACCAAGTAAATTGGCGGCCAAGCCTTCTCCAATCCTACAAATAGCATGATTTCACCACAAAGTAAAATCCAGAACGTACTTGGCCGTGACAGGAAACAAAGCATAATCTCACCAACTACATCTTTTTGCAGCAAAGAATGTGGGAAGGATTTTGGAGATAAGAGAAATATACCTGAGATCTTAGCTTAACGACCTCTTGGCTTAGGTTATCATTGGTTCTCTTAGTATCATCCACTACAAATTTTGGTGTGGCTAGTCCTGAAAGAGTGGGAGTCGGTGTAGTTGACCGGGGTGGACTAGGACGCCTCGATATTGGGGAAGTTGCCCGAGACACAATTCGAGAACCAGGAACAGAAGCTGAGAAGAACTTCTTTGATGCTCCAAATACTGGATTGAAAGACTTGGCTATGTTAAGTGCACCCCGTTGAGAGCTTCCACTCGGTATGGGTGAGACACGACTACTATTGAATTCATACTTCTTGTTCTTCTTATGTCGACTGTCCACTTGTCTCATGGATTCCATTAATGAAAATCTAGCTAACTGTCCATCGGATCTAGAATCGAACTTGTCATCTTTGTCAATGGGATCTGATCCCTGGTTAATGCTTCCTCTTCTACTCAGAGAAGAATGGGATGATGGATCTGTTTCCATGGTCTTTTTCAATTTGTTAAAACACTTATCACACACTCGATATGGTTTGTTGGGGTTCGGTGCCATACAAGCCTTCAATGACTTTTTACTAGTGCACGAGTGGCAAAACACTAGTCCGCAATTATAGCAATTGTGCCTCTTTCTTTTAAAACTGAAGGGCTGACGGCAACCTGAACACATGGACTGGTCCATCCCTGATGCCCACCTGTGAATGCAGACAGCTGCTGTGAAGTTAGTGCCACAGGCAATACTTTTCACCTGTTTATCCTTAAGTGACTCAACCAATGTCGGGGAATTTCTATCATCTACATCTCCATGACCAAGTCTACCATTTGATCCCTTTCCCCAAGTGTAAACCTCAGTCCTCGAAGTTAAAACTGCAACATGATAAGCACCACAGGCTATCTCTTCGACAAAACTCTTGTGAAGTTTACCTTCGACACGGTTTGGAGTTTTTCCGTCTGCATGTGAGTTTCCAAGCTGACCATAGACAGGACTGCCCATAGTATAGACATGGCCTGATGTTGTAAGTGCAACCGTTAGACTGTGCCCACATGCAACTTGGCAAAAATTGGGTTCAACCAGAGCAGCAACACAGGTAGGCACAAGTTTTGGTTCTTTATTACCATGACCAAGACGACCCTTATCACCATCACCCCATGTAAAGAGCTTTCCAGAAGAGCAATTACTTGAGCTTGAGCTCCCAACCATTACTTCCACAACTGCTGCTGTGTGCCATACACCACAAGCTGCCCGGACAGTGCGAAGACCTTTCAAAGAGTCTACCTCCCGAGGTATGAAAACACTTTTCTTGTCTCCGTGGCCTAAAACACCAAAGGTCCCATCACCAAAAGTAAACAACTGCCCAGCAGAGGTAACGACTGCTGTGTGGTAAGGTCCACAAGCAATAGATGATACATGTATCCCTTCCAGCAGAAAATTAACCCTCTTAGGGACCCAGTGACTTACTTCATTTCCATGTCCAAGAACACCAAAATCTCCTTTACCCCAGGTATACAAATCCCCTGATAGGGTAACTGCACAACTATGAAATTCACCACATGCTACAAGCTCAATATTTGTGGTGTTGAGTGCATCGATGAGCTTTGGTTGTTGAATATTGGAATCAACACCGTGGCCAAGCCTGCCTTCAGATTCCTCTCCCCAAGAAAAACTTTCCCCTTGTTTTGTCACGAGGACAGCGTGCTGTCCACCACAAGCAATATTTTGGACGTCCAGTACTATTGTAGATTCTAAAGCTTTTGGCAATAAGGAATCCATTTTTATATCAAATGAACTACCAACTCTACGGTTTCCACCACCCAAAACACCTTCTCCTATGCCTTCTCCCCAGATGAAAACATCTCCTAATGCATCTCCATCATCATGACCAGAACCATGGCTCGAGGAACTAACAGCACTTGACATACTAACTCTAAAGGCATCCATGCCCATACCCCTCATATGTCCATGCATGCTATCCGAGCCTCCAGAATGAACAGAAATAGTTGCAGAATCTGAGGGGTAAAATCCTTTTGGAGGAACTGCATATAAAGCCATGTCCGAAAATGCCTTGTCGAGGCCATTCTTAGGCGGGCTCTCAAATGGACTATGAATACGAAGGTGATTAGAACCATCCTGGAAGGTAAACGAAAAATGTAAGTTAATGTTCACATGCACAAAAGTATACGCAGAAAACTTGTTATAGTACCTTCTGCAAACTGTCATTGCTACTAAATGGAGAATGTAAAGGAGAGCTTCTCCGGGTATATGTTCTTGGGCTATTAGCTTCAGATGGTGTACCGTCACTTCTTGATTCAGTTCTCCTGTTTCTTTGATGGCAATGCGAAATCAAGGCCTTAAGACCAGTAAACCACACCTCAGCCTCATCTTTATCCTTACATATCTACCAAATCCAATTGTACCAATATATTAATTAACTTCAATAACCACAGTGACATTTCAAATGACAGGGAAATTATTCTATAGCGGAAGCGATAAAGTAAAGAGTTTAAGAGAATCTCACCACATCCAAAGACCTCTCACTATATATTAGTGAAAACGACTGATATTCCTTCTCGGGACGAGGATACCTCTGAAAAATAGGCTACAAGAGAACCACCATTGCTAGAATTATTAGAATATGAAACTAGATAGGTACGGCGTAATTATGCATCGTTGAACTAAGGAAATTGTTGCATGAAAAGTTGAATGAATGAATATCACAGTCCTCATGAACTCGTTCTAAGTATTTCAGTGCAAGCTCAAGGGAGAATTATAATCACATCATCCACACATGAACTTACAGTGCGTTGTCCAGATATGATCCTAGAAACATGGCTCAGCTTCAGATGTTTCTCCTCGTTTCCAGAGAACCATATCAAAACAGTTTCATCCTGAAAGTTACAGGCCACTATTTCTTAAAAAAGATTACAAAATAAATATCATCACCCATCCATGAATAAAAAATAAAAGAAAAATGGCGGCACTAAAGTGGACTATTACTGAAGAGAAAACGCTAACAAGACACTTTAATATGAAATTGAACCAAACATGACTTACATTAGAAAGGCGAAATGGGCAGAACTTAGGTTTCCCTCTTCTTCCATACTTTAGCAAGTAAGCTCCCTTTTTCAGGGCAATGATAGCCTGAGTCAATCAAATAGCAATCAATAAGTGAATATTTTGCAATTGACATCTCTTCAGCTCACCATTAATAAAATCTTAGAAGAAATAGTTGATACAGAATATATGTAGAATTCAAACACTGAAATAAGAATCATGGCAAACTAGTATCCGATAAATGACATTTGAGATTGGTAAAGTGCTAGCAAGATGAAATCCTAGTCTGCTAGAGTGGTTTGCTTCCACAAAGGATAAGCTTATACGGGAACCAAAAATTCAAGTTCCTGGATCAATAGCTTGAATATCAACTGTCACACTCGAATTCCATTACTAAGGTAATCAATATTGAGTTTGAAATCTAAGTTAGCTCTAAGGATTCACCTAATCCCAATTGAACAAATTCGGCTGACATGTATTTATAATTCCGGAGATACTATCCATAAGTGATTCAATAAAAGTAAAATTAACACAGTCTAAGCGAAATGAATCATAAATAAGGCTTCGATGATGGACATAAATGAAGAAGAAGAAGATAACAACCTGCTCGATATCTCTCTCCACAGGACCAGCTCTACTAAGATCCGAAGCCATCCTTCCGTTTCTCGACATACACAAAAAAAAATCTCAACGAAGCTTCTCAGAATCGAAACCCTCCATCAATCAAAAACCTCGACGAAATCCACACTTGCTCAAGCTAAAAGGCGAAAAATAGAAATTCGACGGCTATCTACATTAACGGTATCAACTAAATCATCAGTATGATCGTCGATCTCGAAGCAACTTCCAACACATTTACTTCCATCTGACTTAAAAAGCAGAGCAACTTTTTTTCAGCTCAAAATCGATTTCAAAATCGATCGGAATAGCTCAAAAACAAAGGCGCCGTTTCAAAGAAGAGAAATCAGAGAATGCGTTGGCTTGAGGATAATGGTAAACTCTCTTGAGCAGACGCGAGAGAAGAAAGTGACTAAGAATCGGGAGGCAGAGAATCTAGAGACATGGCATGATCTACTACGCAGTTTTCTAGCGAGAGAGAGAGAGAGAAAAAGAGAAAAGAGAGAGAGCGAGACCAAAAGGCGGATTATACAGACTAGATAAATATAAATAAATCAATCTTTTGCTTTATATTTTTCTTCAAAACATTATGGTCTCTAAATATATTTATTCGTTAACTATAATTTAACTTGTGTTTAATATTAATTCATATTTAATACTATACTTGATAATTTTCAATTCATAAATCGGTATAATGTATTAAAATAAATACATATATATGTAAAGATTTAATATCGTAAATTAGTAAACGGTATAATTTGTTACAAATTTAAATATAATATTTATTTATTGTTAAATCACTGTTTCGCGCCATAAACAGAAATTATATACGTTTTAAACCGTGTAGTTTGTTAAAAATTTAAAAATAAAAATTGTTGAAATAACTAGAACTAAACGTGTTAAACTTATATTAACTCATATTTAATTCTAGAATATTGTTTTGGGCCATAATCTTATTATAAATTAATATTGTATATTTATAAATGGTATAATATGGTACAAAATTTAAATGTGAGAATTGTTGGAATAACTCAAAGTAACTATGTTAAGTTAATCTCGACTCCTATCTAATACTAGATAAGTAACTCACAAATGATTATGATATTGGCAAGAAAAAAATGACTTTAATTATGGATTTAGTGATCTGTCACTACTTAGTACTTACTAGCATTAATGTGACAAATGTTTTTCATCTGTGCATTACCTTATGAACCGAACATGTACAACCCGAGCTGAAACTAGAGTCTAGAGGTTAATGTATAGTAAAATATCTCTAAAATAGTTACGTTGTATTTATTTCACAAAAATTTGGTGTGTGTTTGAATCAGGCCCGTGTCTTTGGGTATACAAATTGGAGACATTTTAAGCCTACGTCCTCCTTTTTGGTAAACAATTTTTAAGGCCATATTTCTCGAGGCCCATTGTTTTGTATCAACCATAAATACTTTATTTTTTAGGGATTTTTTTTTCAAAAACTAAAATTTCCTTTTTCTCTACCTTAATCAAATTGGGGATATGAAATTTTACCGCAATTTCCTTTTTCAAAACAAAAACACTATACATTGAAATTTTACAGTAATTTAAATAAAAAACTTAAGAAAATATAAAAATCCTCGTTCAAGTTGTTGATTACAAATTTGTCCATAGACTATATGTGAATCATCGAGTTTCAAAGGTGTAAATGTGGTATAGATATTAGCCCATATGTTAGGCGGTGTTAAATGATATTATGGACAACAAAAACAAGGAAAACGGGATAACTTGTAAGTGATAAGGGAGTATGTATCTGGACCATTATCTAATTCGTCATTTGGTACAGTTGTCACTGAATCAGCCACGAGTTCAACGTGTGCGTAATAAAGAGTTCTAAAATCAAATTTCATTATTTGATCATATAGTGTAACCACTTCCACGACTCTATGTAACACTTCTAATTAAAATATCATATTAATGAATTTTTAATGCCGACAAAACAAAAAAATTGCAAAACAAGAGCCGAGAGGTTTGACCATTAGAACCCATTTCATATTTATCATATGCAAATCCTGGAGTACTCTTTGACCATTAAAATGTCAACGAATCCTTCAAGTAGTTAGTTGCCTTTTCACTACAAACAAACTACAAAGACCATAAAGACTAATCCCCTCTCTATATATATCATTCCTCTTAATACGACAATCCTTAACTTTTCCAGCTTCAAAAAAAAAAAAAGTCTCGATCTCTATGAAAAATATGGGAAGATCTCTAATCAATTCTTGTTTTCCGATAATCCGTAGACGCCAAGGAATAGTCACGCTTGTTTTCTTTGAGCATGTATCAACAAAAACCCTATGTGGCTTCAAGAAACATGTTGCTGGAGAAATCATGTTTGAGTTTCCTGATCAAATCGTGTGCCATGCAGATTCTTTTTACATCGGTCGTCAGATTCCAGCTCTAGCCATGGACGACTATCTAATCCCAGGTCAAACTTATTTCGTCTTACCGATCGAACGTTTTCAATACAAAATCTTAACCACTTCGTGTCTCTCAATCTTCAACTCTAATCTTGAAAACGTTCGGTCAAACACTCCACCGTTGAATTTCACTGCGCCGTCGAGTCCACCACCGTTTGAGTATTCTCAGGGACCAAACGGAAAGATTCTGATAAAAGTTTCTCCGGAGTTTATCATTAGTCTTATATGTAAAAACAGAAACATCAGAGAAGAAGAAGCCACAAGTTGTGGTGAAAACAGTGCGATTTGTAATTCTCCCGAGTTAAAGAAGCAGTATGATCAGCTTGTTGGAACGAGAGAGCACATGTGGTCACCGAATTTGCAGACGATCTCCGAGCATAAGATTAGGGTTTCTCCATTAAGGTTCTTCGGTCTAAATCGGAAGCAAGATGAAGTGAATTGATTGGTGTTGGGGAAAAAAAAAAGGTGCATGAACAAGTTGTATTTGTTTTGTGAAAAAAATGTGGAAAAATTAAAAAACAGTAAATTAGAGTGGTTAGTTTGTTTGGTTACGATTTAGTCTTGCATGATCAAGTTGACAAATTGAATGTTTTGGGAGTAATTCTACAAGAGGAGATATATAAATTTGTTAGGTACTCCAACATGTACATTTGATATTATGGTTCATCCTTGAAAATTCAACTAGCATAACTTGTCACATGTCATTTGGCTTTGTTTGATAGTCATGGTCTTTCAAAAAGAGAAAATAAATTAAAGAAGACAACAAACGACTTATTCTTCATTTTCTACGTAATAACCCTGCTCCCACAAAGATGTTGGCTACTTTTTCAACTTTGAAATGTTCCATATCGCCATTAAAAAAAAAAACCTTATTTAATGATAAGGTGACTCTAACATTGGAACGAACGAGTCTGTTGCTAGAGCTAAACTGGTCTTAACGTGATCTGGTTGAACACGTGCATGTACATGCACACTCTAAGATAAGAAGAAAAGGTTGGGTAAGTAATCTTATAACACAAATCACACATCCTGATTCCTGAAACAAACTCAGCAGCATAATTAAACCCAAAAAAAAAATAAACCTAGTAGCATAGTTGTGAGAAAATGAGCAGTGGATAAATAGTTCAATGAAAATGTCAGAACATGTTCTAGTAAAAAATGGAACAATGAGAGATTTTCAAGCAAAAATGCGAAGTTACGTATTGGTTTGGTTTGGAGTAGAGAGCTTCTCCTGAACACGACTGGCGTCTATTAAGTCAAGCTGGTGCACAATATGGCGGCGGAGGTAGCAAATGACACCAAGTAGAGTAAAGCCGTAATGGTATAACGAATATGACAAAACTGTCACCAAAAAAATACATTATGCAGTTTCAAGAGGAAGAGTGTAAGATGAAATTTCAGAGTAAAGGAACGAGCTATACCTCTTTAAACTTCTTCACCCACTCTTCAAAAGTAATATCCCTAGACTACTTTCTGGCTTTCTCTTCATATTGATCAGACGGGAATCAATATATATGAGAAGAGAAGCCAATAAAAGCAAACTTGACCTAGACTATATACTTTCTGGCTTTCTCTCTTTTTTTTTTAACTCGTTCTCATAAACCAAAATCAAACCGTTAAGCCATCCATCTCGTAATAAACCGATGAATCAAACCGGTCAATTTGGGGTCTGGTTCTTTAACTATAAAAAGCTGAAATTAGGCGCGTGGGGCCGACGCATGTCGGAGGGAAGTGAGACAGCACGCCACCTCCGCCGATTAGGCAAAGAAGCATTAGTCTTTGTCTCAACAAGTCTCCGACGCCTCCATTATTGTTTTTTTTTTCCTTTTGGTTTTGCCCAACATTTTCTTATCTTGAGCCCCGTGCCTTCTGCTCCTTTTCTTTTGCTTTGTCATAAATCTACTGGTCTGGTACATGCTTTTTTTCCCCGAATGTTAACACCTTCTGTATTTCCATAAAATCGTTAATTTTCTTACGAGTTTTAATGTTACCACCCTCTCCATTTGGAAAAGAATAGTCAGAATATGTAGATTTTCTTCATATAATTGGGGATACTCTCCATGTTGAAAAGAATAGTCTGAATGTGTAGAAAATCGGTTTTATTTAAAGTGTTTAGTGGAAAAAAGCACTGCATTGATTTTTGTAGCTTGTGGAACTCGATCTCTAATTTTAACCCACATGACGAATCTTGTTCCGTTTGTATAGTAGATTAGGCCACACACTGTTGATTAAACTCAAGGATTATTTAAAACTTGGGATCATTGTCTAGATATACAAGTATCATTTCATTCTAGAAAAAGGTCTTCGAAAGATATCAAGTAAAACATACGAGCATAAAACAAAGTGATTAACGTAAATTAGCACAATGATCAGACGGGCTCGAAAGATCTCAAAGTAAAATTTATCAAAACAAAAAAAGACCTCAAAAGAAAAGCAATGATTCGACGGCCGCAAAGCGTGGGGAGGGGCCGACGAACATTTTACTGAAAGGGTTCTTTCACGTGCAATGCTCAAACTAATTATTCTCATTAAAGCTTTTTATATAAAACATAAAAGCTACTTTCTTACTTAATTGCAATTATACCACGTAAAAATATGCATACAAAACCAATTAAGCTACCCCCCCTAAAGACTTAATTTGAATGATTTTAGTAAAATTGGTTACTACTAAACCAAACAAACTTTTCACTAAATATTAACCCAGCTTACATATGCATATGCTTTGTCTGAAAATTAAATCCGGATATTATGGAAGCAATCTTTGGCGTTTGTGTAAATTTAGAAAGATTCACAAAGGCAAAAGTCCAAGATAGATATCAACGTGTGCCATATTAATAACGAAGTATGCTTCATGTATGTTGAATCTACTCAACATTTATTGTATCATCTATAAACCATATTTTGAATTTTGGACTTTTCGTTGGTCTTTTCCTTGGTCTCCAAAGCATTTCACATTTATGTGGACCATGAAAAGTTTGTTTTTCTTCTTATTATTTGTAATGTATGGCCAGTAAGCAATCCAACAGTGTCGGAAGGATGAATATGAAACTGCTATATCACCACATATGTGGTCTCTGTTCGGTCTTTTTAATCGGTTTTTGTCTGTTTTTCTGTAGTAAGATAGATGACAACTATTACAGAGCAAAATGTGTGTGATTAAGATACGATGACAATGTTAATCATGACCTCGAAATCTGAATTTATTACTTCACATATGTTGAGTTTATATAGGATGTTGACAAAAAAAAATGTGGATCAAAGGATCTTGGATATTTATGTAGGCCACTAGACTGGTAAGTACAAAACGCGTATCTACCGAACCATGTACCTAAAAGAATGAACCGGTGGAGCCGGTTCTGGAGAAAACAGAAGCCAAGCGCAAGTGGAGCCACGCGCACGAGCGGGGGTGGGTGTGAACTTCGTCATCTGATAAAGATCAATAGAAAATACATAAATTATTATAAACTTCAGCTAAAATCCAAGAAAAGGAGAAGAAGGTATCATGTGCCATTTCTTTGAGCTATTATTATAAAATAAAATAAAACTATAAAATAAAAAATAAAATTAAACCAACAAAAATTCACTTGCCTTATTCTATCTTTCTGCAGTTGTCCATGATGATAATTAGAGAGAGACAGGAACAAGACGAAACAATCTAGAACAAGAAACCAAAACATACACCACTTCTGTTTTTAAAAAGGTAAAAAAGATCAAGAAGAAACCAAAGAAAATCAGACAGCAACAAGAAAAGATCAGTTGTTAAGAGAAGGAAAGTAGGAAACGGGTCAGATTGTTAGATAGAGAGAGGAAGCGAAGAAAAAGAGTCGCAGTGTTCTTTTTCCACTGCGTGTGAGCAGAGATAGTGACAGAAGATTTCGAAAAAATCTATTTTGGATTTGTTTTTGTTTTTGGTTTTATAGCAATTAGGATCCATCTTCATCTTTCTCTATCAAAGCTCAGATTTGTGTAGATTTATGGGTTATGTACATTGGAGCTTTGTGCTGTGACTTTTATTTTTTTCTATTAAATTTTTTTATTTTATTTTATTTTTGGGATTAGGGTTTTGGTATAATCAGCTGTGGCTACAACGAGGAGGCATAATCTACCGACGTCGGATTCCGGTGCGTTCACCGACTGGGCGGCCACGACGACGACACCTTCCCGTGCCACCGAGGATCTCTCTCTTGGTTTCAATGCTGGTTCCTCCGTCATCCACGGTGGTTTAGGCTCAGCTTCCGTCGCCGCCGGCGTTCCATCATGGCCTCCGGGATCTTCTGTCCGTTACGGCCTACCTTCTTCGGCGGCGGCGACGGAGATGGGCATGGTTGGTCTAAGAGATGTATTCCTTGTTGCTCCGGCTTATCACCACCAGAACGCCGGAGTGATATCTGGATCCGATCATATGAACAGTAATGCAGCTGCGGCGGCGGCGCTCGGTGTCGGAGTGATTCCTCTACTCACGGCGGGTACACCGCAGCAAAACGTGGAAGACTCCGACATTAACTTCCTCGGAAACAACCGGAGATGGCAGAATAACAACAACAACCACGAAACGCAGTATCTTCACTTCAAGAGTACTAACCAGACAACGGTCGGAACGAGCTCGAACAACTCGGGGTCTGGCTCAGGCGCATCAGGAACCGCCACGTGTCAAGACTGTGGAAATCAGGCGAAGAAAGAGTGTAAGCAGAGGCGGTGTAGGACTTGCTGCAAGAGCCGTGGCTTTGATTGTTCTACTCACGTGAAGAGCACGTGGGTCTCTGCTGCTCGGCGGAGAGAGAGGCAGGTCATGCCTACCGGCGCTAATCCAACGGCTGGCTCGTCTCTTTCGACCTCCTCCGGGACGAAGAAGCCGAGGATCGTAGGGTCTCAACAACAACAACAACAACAAGCCACTTCTCATACTTCAACTTCTAACACACCACCTCAAAGTTTCGAGACCAGCTCCAGCCGACAAGGTAGTTTTACATTTTCATTAGTATACATAGCTACATGATTTTATGTATGTATATACATGCATATAACACTATTAGCCCTTCTTGAATATTATTGTTATGGTGATCAATCAAAGTTTGGTGTCTTTCTAACCAAAATAAAACTTAATATCGTTTGGATCGGTTTTATATGGTTTTAGTTAAAGAAATTTATCAATAATTTTCTGAACTTTTGAAGTTGTGATCAGTCTTTTGTTCCGCTTCAAAATGGTTGTTGTTGGCTATGGAAAAATGGGATTGTTTTAACCATATAGAATTATAGTCAGTTTAAGAGTCTCTTATTTCGGTTTGGTTCCGATTAGTTTATCCGTATTAAAAACATTGTATTTGATAATAATAAACACTCTTAATATCATGATATGGTGATAATGATTCATAATTATGTTTTATGTATGCAAGACGGAGGAGGGTCAAGGGAAGCATGGCCAGGGCAGGTTAGGGCAGCGGCGGTGTTCAAGTGTGTTAGAGTAACGGCAGTGGAGGACGGGGATGATGAGTACGCGTACCAAGCGGTGGTGAAAATCGGCGGCCATGTCTTTAAAGGATTCTTGTACGATCAAGGGCTTGAACCAAAAGAAGGTTTTCCTAGTATGTCGGATTTGCATTTAGGTGGTTCAGCCAATAACCATAACGGAGTTTCTGCCTCGGCGCCTATTCTCGACCCGCCTAATGTTGTTTATGGTGGTGGTGGAGGTTCAGGCGGTGGGTTTTACAGTTAAACCAAATTCAAGAAAGTTTACTGTTTTAAAGAAAAGATTTTCTCTAATGTTTTTATCCAGTGGGGTTAGATACAAACGAATATTTCACTGTTGTATGAATTGTCCATTTGGACAAACTACTTCTAATGCTGCAACAGACGACGTATCGACAGATTTTATTTTACTTAACTGGTAGTGTATAAACACCTAACGTTTTGCTTGAAATGGCGTTTTTTTTAAGTATAGATCTCATGTATTCCTAGGACTGAAACACCCGCACGAAAATATGCGGCAACTCATACATAAAACCATATTTGTTTGTTAAGACTTGTTCGATAATTTTGTTGTATTAATTAGTTTGTTATCTTAGCAATCTAAATTAATTCTAACATTATAACTAAAATTTCTTCAAATGAGTTGTGTAAGATATTAACTTTTATTCACAAACCATTGATCCTAGAATAATGTCCAAGTTAATTTAGCAAAAAAATAAAGTCCATTTTCTCATGCACTTATCATATTAGTAAATACGAAATGTTATAGTTGTAGTCGTGTAGATGTTGTTACATATAATTAGTAAATACGAAATGTTGTAGGCTTATAGCTAAATCAACGAAAATTATAGGTATATATATTTTATTTATTTGAAGTGTCACTAACATGATATACGTATACTAGACTACTAGTTATTATATTAAGGTATTTTCTTTAACTATGTCGGCCGATTTTGTGTTCATTTGTCAGCCCATATTATTGTATCAGTTACAGCTTTTGAATCAAAATTTGGATTTTTGATCATATATATTCCCTAAGCTATACCTTCATATGCATCAATTCATGAGTTATCCCCATTCTATTTTTAGGTTTCAAAAGCTGTTTTTGCTATAAACTGACTCACTGATGAGCCTATTTGTGCACTTTTTAGTGTTACTATTCTCACTGACTTAGATTAAATTACGCAGGAGACTCTGTAATCTTGTTGCTTCCACTTACCAAGGCACGTTGGTTTGCACTGTATACTCTATAGGTGTTCGATCGATCCCTATTTCTCCTTTTATGAGATTGAGACTTACAATTTATTTGGGCGTTTGCATAGTTCTATTTTGGGGAGTCAACGCTATCATATCACAATTAGACCTCATGCTAAATCCTTTTAACAAAAACAAGTAAACAACTATGCCTACATACAACAATTTAAGAAAATATATGAACCTGAATATGGATAATGTCCAACAAATGATTTTGCCACTAAATTGTTAGTATCAGAACATAGTTAGTCTTGTTTGGACACAACTTAGGTATTTTCATAAATAACACATATTAGGTGAACCCAAATATACTATTTGCGAAGTTCATTCAAATATGTTTCCAAATTTGAATGTGAATTAACTAAACTACTTGAACCGTACCCCCATATGTTTATTACTTGCATTATGTGTAGGAATAAAGCCAAAAATAAATAAACAAAATCAATATATTCCTTCAAACACTCCACCATTGTAAAGAATACTATTAAAAAATTCGAGAGTGTCGTAGGCTTTATAGGGTTTAGGCTTTTTTGAACTTTCAAACGTAATATTCGTCCCCCCCTCGCAAGAAAATGATATCTCTTGCGCAGATATCTTTATTTTATACTGTATGTCTTTTGGTTACATATGTATAATATTGATGAGCATGTTTGTCAACCAGTGGAAGATGAATCTTATAAAAACCGAACCAAAATTTTTTTGTACGTGTAGACATATGGTTTTCCGTTGGTGGCTATAATGGGGAACATCATCACGCATTGGCAATCCATACGAGTTTAAAGATATTGAGAATAAGTATATGAGAAAAATATATTGTTTTAAGAAGAAGATATGTAAACATTCAAGTTTATTACCATATACTTTGTACCAATTATTAGAACAATACTAATGAGATATCATCATATCTAAAAGACTCGTATAATTCGTTACTTATTATGATAAATACTATTAAAGTCGTTGCCATCCAGTAGAATCATTACACGGAAACATAGTATAATCATAACATAAAACATGTGATTAACATAGTATAATCATAGCACAAAACATTATTGATTAGTTATTAAACAATCAAATTGTTAGCGTTCACGACAATTATGTTGGATCTAGTGAGATTTTTCTTCATTGTTTTATATCTAGAAACAATCAAATTCTTACATCTTGAGTTTGTATTTTTCCAAATCTGAATCCCTCGCATTCAAATTGATTTTATTTTCGTTGAGGTAAAATATTATGTGAGAAAAAAGAGTGGGGAATATGTTGACGAAAAACCATTTAAATAAAATTATCTATATATATCACATCTAACATAAAGAGACATACAGCGTCAGTCTGCATCAGAACGAGTCTATGCCGAAAGGTTTAAGAAATGATGTTTTGCCAACTGTGAAAACGTTTTCAAATGACTTTTATATATAGTTTTAATATCCAAAACACTATGAAAAAAACTATTCCAAGAAAGTGAAAGGCATGTGCGAAAACAACGTGAACGTGAAGGCCAAAAAGAAAATGCAAGTTAAGGTGCATGGATTTGGTAAAGAGAGAGAGATTCATTCCCCCTTCGGACTAAACCAAAATTAGTAATTTACAACTTTTACTTTACCTATATTTGCTAGTATTAATTAATTTAACCGAAGCAATGGTGCAATGCATAGATGTTAAAAACAAAAGAAGGAATGGGGCACCGAAAGATTACCACTTTTATATGATTCCATGGTTCGTACAACTACTAGTCTGTCCAACAAACCAACAGTTCAACAAACTAGAGAATGATAAAATTAAATCTGTTTGGTTTTAACTAACAAAGTTCGTACATGGATGGATCAAGATTTGCAGTTTAGTGGTTTGTAGTATTAGTATTGTAGATGCCATTTCAAATTCGCATAATGCATATTGTTTGGCAAAATAATTTGTATGCAAACCAAAGGAAAATGATATACCGACTTTTACCATGTAGGTTTAAGGAGAATCTATGTATGATAATTTTACATTCATTTACATCACAATGTCTTTCTTAATAACTCAGGAAGTACCAATTTTCTTACATTACCGAGAATGCAAAAGGTAATTATCCATCTGAACCATTGAAAACAAACAGATTGGGAGTAACATTCCCAAGAACCACAATTATAACAAGAAAACTTACAAGCTTGTCTAGCTATTGCATATGCACCAAAGTTTTTCTATCGATTTCTAGAAGATAAGGATGGTCTAAGATGGTTTCTTTGATTACTTAGGATCTCATTTGTGTACGTTCGCAATCTTTGCCATTGGGTTGGCTCACCAAAAGCTTGAACCAGTGAAGACAATGTCTTGTTGAGATAATTTGGGTTTTGAGCTAGTTCACTTTGATAGTGATTCTATACATCACAGTGTCCTTGCTCAAGTTAGTGTATACAACGTCTTGTTTGGATAATTTGGGTTTTGAGCTTGTTCACTTAGATAGTGATTCTATCTATCTAATTTAATGCATGACTTAGCCAGTTCTCCACGGCTGGCTACCACCGTCATCCATCATTTATCTCAAACTAGTTAATTCAAAACAGAAATCAAATTCAAATGAAACCAAAACCCAAACTGGTCCAGCCCAAAACTAATTGAACAAGTTTGGGGTTATGGATATTGCAACCAAAGATTTTGAATTCATATGATTCCAGTTCTAACAACTAGACTAGGTATCAAATCAACAATCCCACAATACAAAAACTCATCTTTAATTCAGAGAGACAGAGAGAAAACATTTAGGATGCTGAGGATGAAGTTGTCTGAAAAGTCATGTCATACTGGTATTTTCAAGTTCCATTTGGGCAACAGTTGTGTTAATAGCATCTATAATCTCCATCTTCTCCGCACCAATAGCTTCATCCATTGGAGTTCTCTCGTACCTACAAAATTTCAAGCTTAAACTGGTTCAGCTTAGTTTCTTGGATAGATTTAGAGGAAAGATTCAAGAGACAAACCGATTCAAAAGACTTAGACTTGCTCCAGCCAAGATCAATCTCTTTACCACCTGTGAGTAGCTTTCCACTTAGTAAAACCGGCGAAACAAAACATGTTTAATCGCGGACATGAGTAACGGTTACCTCGACATGGCCATTCAAGCATGCCCAATGTAGAGGAGCATTGTTCTCATCGTTAAGAGCGTTGATATCCTGCTCAGGAAAACAAAGCCTCAATAATCTCTCTTTTATTCATGTTCAATCGTTTCCATCGATAGAACACCGAGAATTTAGCAAGGGGTTGTTGTTATCTTACCACTCCTTCACTGATAAGATACTCCACTATAGTCATATGTCCATTCGCTGCGGCCATATGCAGGGCTTTGATGACAAACAAAAGATAAAAGAAACAATGTTCCAAGAGTTAACAATACATTTCAAACTCCTTAATCTGAGTAACCGAACATACAAGGATAAGAGTAAGAACACCAACATATTCCTAACCCCAAAAACAGTAACAAATGATGAAATAAGCCAAGGGTACAATTTTTACGCATCAGTTACTCCAAAATTTCATAAATCTAGACGAGTAATTCACTCACTACACACTACAAGTATCTCAGCAAGAGTTTTAAGAATCTCAATTGACAGTGGCATTAAAGAAAAAGTGAAGCTATTAACTGGAAAAATTGAAACTTGAGAACAAACACAGAATGTAGAAGAAACCTGTTCGGCCTTGTGAATCACGAGAGTGAAGAGAGAGACCATCAGAGGCCAAGGTTCTGAGATCATCAATATCATTGTATCTAGCAGCCTGTCAATTCAAAGAAGTAAACTTTAGCTCACCCAATTAAAAGTGGTGGGCATGAATCGATTGGAAGAGAACAACATGGATTTAGTGATGAAGAGAAGGAGACAGACCTCCAGCAAGTCGTCGACTTTCTCTGCAACTCCGTTTGTCTCTGCTCCCATCCTCCACCGGCCAATACCAATTTCAGTCTGAGGGTTTCTGGTTTCACTTGGTTTTTGTCCGATTCCTTTTTTTTTTTGTGTTTGGTTTTGCTATAAATACAGTATTTATGTAATTAAAGTAAAATTATGGAGTACCAACTAAAAATGATAAAGTGATGTCATTTTTATGAAAACCAATTTTCATGAATTTTGAATGCATATAAAAATATGAAAAAAGGTCAAATATAATTCATATTTTAGTTATTGTACTCTTTATCTACTTCATATCTAAATAAAATAAATAAATAAAACATTAAAGTATACATTTTTTGAGCACCGCATAAATATTAATTTTATTTTGGGTCGCCGCTTGATTTTCTGGTGGGGAAGTCGTAATCGTTAAATTAGGGTCTTCCCTTCTTCTTCTTCTACATCTCCTCAGCCGTTTCCTACGGAGGATTCCGATCGATCCCTTTTCTCTTTTTTTTTTTTTCTTCTGGTCACCGAATCATTGTCATACCCCACTTTGAGCTCACAACTCTTCTTCCTCAGATTGCTTGATTAGGGTTTTCTTCTGCTTGCCGAATTGATTTCCAAGGAACAACTTTTTATTTATTTTCATCACCTAATCTTTCGTTTTCAGATTCCGAGTATCCAAATAATATTTTTATATTTTCTCTTTCGCCGCCATGAGTTCCTCGATCCAGATCGTTGTTGAGGAGAAGCAAGTGGATGTTTTGCCTCTTCAAGATCAGGTTTTGTTTTTGTATTGTCCCTTATGAATCATTGAAATTAATCTGCGATATCTAAAATGGAAGATGAAGTTTCTGTTTTGATTTGTGGTTGATTCCCTCCATCTTTAGCTCTTGAATTCTGAATTGATCTATGAAATGTTCTGAGAAATTAGGGAATTTGTGAATGTTGCTTCTGATATCTCGTTGTGTGTGTAATGTTGTACTTGGGATGGCTTCAATTCGGGATCTTTGCTTGGATTTACGTCTTTTGTAGTTTGGTTGTTACCTGTGGAGTGTCTGATGTTGAAACTCTGTCTTATGTACACGAATTTGTTTCTGTCTTTAGGATGAAAAGAAGACTCCACAAGTGTTCAATGAGCTGAGTTTCGGGAACCATGGGGGCTGTTGTGCAATTTGCTTGGATACTATACCTCTTCAAGAAACAGCTATGGTTAAAGGCTGTGAGCATGCTTACTGGTACGTGTGGTCGATTTTTGTTTTTTTCAGAGTATTTTGTTTTGTTGCTAGTGGAGTGTATATCCTTTTTTATATGAGGAATGATACTGGTTTGGTTATAAGTGATCTGTTTATCAATATTTAGTCTGATACTGTGGAAGTTACCATTTGTGGTTTAAGGCATTTGTTTTGTTAGATCAGTTTTAGCTCTCATCTCAGGTTTCTGAACGATCGACTTTGGCCTTGCTTTAAACCTGTTATAACGTTTTTCTGTTTCTTTCGTTTGAACAGAATAAGTATGTTTGATTAGAAATGAAATAGGATATATACTGACTTTTGTCTTTTCATTTTTAAGAGGAATGATTCATTTCTATCTATATATAGTGTGACGTGCATACTCCGTTGGGCAAGTTACAAGGAGAAACCTACCTGCCCACAATGTAAGCTTCCATTTGATTTTCTCAATGTCCACCGCGCTCTCGATGGAAGGTAAAATTTCCATCCTTGTTTACATTTGGCTCCATTTTAAACTCCATTTACTTGACTGGCGGTGTGCCTTTATTGCTTTAGTTTACTCTTGGCTTTTACATCATTTTCTGTACTTCTTCCTTTGTAACTAATTTTGTCTGTTATATATCATTGCAGCGTTGAAGATTTCATGTTCGAGGAGAGTGTATGCCTCCTCCTGAGGGCATCATGGTTCCAGCCACTGGAAGCAGTGGAGCGGGTTTCAGACAATGACAATTTCAACTATGATTTCGACATTCCACCTGAGTATGAGGAGGAGGATGAGGACGACGATGACCTTGACGAGTTTTATATGCAAGGTTCAAGTCTTCGATTAGGAAACCGGAGGTGGGGTGACAATGGATTTGTGAGGGCAGGCCGCCAAGAAGCAAGGCCAGTCCAACATAAGAACCGAGGTGGCCAGGCTTCTGGCTCTGAACCCGCCTCTTCATCCTCATGTGAGCCAAAGGAGAAGACTAGCAGTGCCATAACAGGAAGGCGTGCAAAGAGGGCAATGAAGCGTGAAGCTGCAAACAAAGCTGCGGAAGCAGTAGCAGCTGCAAAGCATGAGGCCCTTTTGGTTAGGTTGGGAAGGAAGTGACTGTGGTTGTATCTCTGTAATTACATCAACCCACCCCAACCCCAAATGACCAAATCCTTTGACTTCGATACTTGAGAATCTGTACATCAGTAGAATTTAATAATGGTAGAACTTGTTGAACCTTTGTCGTTAAGATGCTTTGTGCTAGATTTGATTTATTTATCTGCAACTTTCTTGATCACTTGCTTGATGAGTGAGAGATACTCTCGCTTATGATGTGGGAATTGATCATATGGAATGAAGATTAAGTGGTTATGGTAATGATGATGATGAGTGGGTTTTAGTGGGGTCTGCAATTGACTGTGGCCAAATTTTGGGTGGTGTAAACTGCAACGCCAAGCAAAATCAAAGCTATTAAAACATACCTTTTTAATTTATTCATCAGAAAACTAGACATCTCAATCCCTTACCTACCCCATTAAGACCATGGAATCATTAGTCTAAGTCAAATATGTTGACCAATATAAACGTTCATCTTCGTTAGTGTCTGAATTGGGTTGATGTTGTTTGATGAAAATGCTCCATTGGAATTGTGTGGTTAGATATTTTCATCATCTCAGTCTTTATAATCATCATCTTTGTCATCATAATGTTCTTTTTATCTTCATGATATTTATCTATTTTTGTTCCATTGATTCTTATTCTCAACCACTCTATTCCTCTTCCATTCAATGCTCCTGAATTGCCTCAAAGCAAAAGCTACTCTTGCTTCATTAACACTTCTCTTTCTCTCATGACTTCCCTTTGAGGTTATGTTACTGTGTTCAGCTTCAGACTCATTTTAAACGTTAAACCATCTACAGCTTTATCTTGGTTCTCTCTTTCTTTGATAATTTCTCTGTTTTTTCTTCTATGGAATCTCTGAAACAAGCTTCTTCTGCTTCTGGGTTCTGCTACCACCAAGGCTTCTCAGGTGTTCTCCAAGTGTATGTTCACAACGCAAGAAACATCAACAACATCTGCATCTACGATAACCAAGACGTCTACGCCAAATTCTCTCTCACATACAATCCTGACGATACCATCTCCACCAGAATCATCCATAGAGCTGGCAAAAACCCTGAATTCAACCAGAAGCTTATGATCGATGTAACTCAGATCGATGCTCATGCTGCAGTTCTCAAATGTGAGATCTGGATGATGAGCAGAGCCAGACATTACATGGAAGATCAGCTTCTTGGTTTCGCTCTTGTCCCAATCTCAGACATCATAGGTCAAGACAGTGTAACTCAAGACTACAGTCTCTCCTCCACTGATCTCTTCCATTCCCCTGCTGGTACCGTGAAGCTCACGCTTTCCATTGTTAACCCTTCTTCTACTTCTTCATCTAATCCCAAGATTAACACCACTTCGATTTCTTCCGAGGTCGTGTTGCTTGACCCTCAAGTCTCTGAAACAGTAGATTACACGAGGATTGAGTTCCCTGACATCAATGTTGCTAACGAGAACAAACAGATGGTTACAGAGTACTTCAATGAATCCGGAACCGGTTCATTTCTCTGTCTCGGCTCAACACATGGACCAGAAACGGACATAACAATGGTGTGCTTGGAAGAAAAAGAGCTTTATGGGAATGGAAGCTTCATGGCTTCTTCTTCAACAACAACAAGCTTAAGCGACGAAAAGAACACAGCAGATTCAAACGAGAAAGAGAATCGAGAGATAACAGAAGTATCAAGAAGAAGAAGCAAAGAAGGTGAAGAAGAAGAGGAAGAGAATAAGATGAATGAAGAAACAACAATGCAGAAACAGATAGCAGAGATGTATATGAGAAGTATGCAACAGTTCACTGAGTCTTTGGCAAAGATGAAACTTCCCATGGATCTTCATAATAAACCACACGAGGAAGATCACAGTAACAATAACAACAACACTGCAACACAGATTCAGAATCAGAATAATAATGCTAATAATAATGGTATGGAGAAGAAAAAAGAAGGGTCTCGTGTGTTTTACGGTAGCAGGGCATTCTTTTAATGGAATCAACAACAACAACATTGCAAATAAGTTGTTTAACATTTTAGCTTCTTCTATGTTTGATTCCCATAATCTTCCCTCAACCAATTTTTATAATTTATTAACCGGAAAAAGTCTTATTTTTGTGGATGTATGTAATTTCAAGCATAGGTTTATGTCAAATCTAATAAAAAGTGCATTTATGTAAAAGAAAAAAACAATTAAGAGCCTAAAATAATCAAATATCTAAATAATGTGTCGATGTTAACAGATCAGTCTGCAAAACCCAAGATTTGAAGTTACTACTGGGCCCATTAAAAGCCCAATAAGGAATTCAATTCATTAATTTGTTAAGACTCCAGAATGGCAGAATCTCTTGACCGACGTTAAGGGCACTAACGACTCCGTCTCCGGTCATAAACCCGGCGAGTGGTGAACTGAGAAAATTGATAGCCGACTACAATGGATTCGCAACCTCCGGTTAACGAGTCAACCCCGTCGACGGCGCTGTCAAACTTCGGAGAGCTAGTTCCATTTTATTCGAGTTACCTTTGGAATCGCCTTGCTTCCTTGTTGCCTACTTCCAAACCCATTTTTCTCGGGAAAATCTCCAATCTCTATCGCCAAACAGTTTCGAGAAAACGAAGTATTTCATTTCCTCTTCCTCTACCCTCCGATTTCCCAAGTTCTTCTACGTAAGATTCTAAATTCATGTCTTTTGGTAGCTTCTGGTTCTTTTCATTGACTGCTTTTTGATGATCGTTGCTTGGAACTGATTACTGGAGTTTCGTGTTTGTTTGATTTTATACTCTGTTGAAAAAATATATTCGGAATATGACGATAGGAAGACTGTTTTGACTTTTTGAGCTGATACATTTTGATATCTTCAGAATTACAAGCAATGTCTCTGCGGATACAGCTAGGATTCATGGTGTGTTGGAGGAAATTATGGCTGACGTTCTCTCGAATTTGCATGATATTCAGAAAAGTTTAGATTTTTGGCGATCTAGAGCTGAGGTGAGTGAACTAGAACATTCCATGAGATTTTGTAGTGAAAGTCTTCCTTCTAAATTGTTCTCTTAGCGCTTATTTGGATTGTATTTAATACAGGGTTCCAATGCTCGAAAAGCGTACTTCATGATTTTTGAGAGAGGACCAACAGCTTTTGTGAACGAGAGTACGAAGTTCGTGAGCAAAAGTCTCAGTGAGGATTCTGCGATGCAGCATCTTTGTCAGTCATCTTCGTCTCACATGACAGAGAGGATGCGGGTCTTGGTGGAGTTAAGATCTGCACTCGCGTCCTTTATTGCCCAGGTTCTCATGAAAATTTAATTCCTTTTTAACATTATAAAGTTCTCTGCATGAGTAGCCTTGTTTTGCATACTAATGTCACTTCTTTCAATGGGCTTTCTAGCTTTATGTTGAGTTGGATAAACGTGGAGAGGATCTTGTGAAGATTCCAGAAAAGGCACTGCCATCATTGTTGGCTGTTATCAATGGATTGTTTTCGAACCTGGAGGGATCTTTCAGCCATTTGCATGCTGTGCGTGAGGTAAACATACTGTTTTTTACTTTTTGTTGTCACTACCTTCATTTGTCTGACCATTTATACAATGATGGTCCCGAGTCTTACTTTTTTGTCTTGACTTACATCCCTTTGCAGTGTGATTCTTCTGTTGATGGAAGTTACCCAATGCCTCTTGTATTTGATCGACTGCCTGAAGTTAATGAAGAAGGATCCCAGTGGACTGATTGTGAACTTACAGATGCAATCAACCTGGTTCATAAAAATTTGGAAAAACTTAACTCATATTTATCAGTTATGGTAGGTGTGACTGTAGTTTATGTAGCATTGGTCATAATTTGTTTTAGCAGATATGATCATGTAAAGATAAAGATCTATCACCTGAAATCAACTGAGTTTTTCTACTTGCATTTCTTTTTATATAGGTAGGGAAACATCGGAAGCCAAGGAGGATGACCCTGTACTGGGTCCGGTATACATGTGGTGCAGTTGGGCTCTCTGTTTTCTCTATATGGCTACTACGTCATAGTAGTTTGATGGGAAGTTCGGATATAGAGAATTGGGTTCATGATGCAAAAGAAGCAACGATGAGCTTCTTTAGTGATCATGTTGAGCAACCGGTTTGTTCTTAACCTTACTAATATTTTAAGTGACTTTTTTTCCTGTTCCAACAAAATGACTTGTTGCATAAAACTCTATTAAAGGATACAAATAAAGTAGAAAGTGATAGCTACAGCGACTCTCAAAGTTTGGTCTGAGCCAAAATAAAAGTGTGACGAGTTAAAATGATCGAGTTATTAGTTTGTTACATGACATTTTGAGAGGATGGAGTTTCTGAATTAGTTTCATGATCCTTGCAGCTGCTTTCCATTCGCGATGAGCTTTTTGATACTTTTCGGAAAAGGCACAAGGGTGTTATGGAAACTGAAGAAGTGCAGCTGACGCAAGATTCACTCCACAGGTTGATATTCATTTCCTTCTTGATTCTTTTTATCCTAGCTCGGATTTTTTGTTATTGTATATGTGCGTTCGTCGTCTCCATTTCATTATGCCTTAGCAATTCACTTGTTCTATTCATATGGAGCTATTAATCTCATTCTTTGGATCTCTGGGTTTTCGCATACCCTAAACAAAAAACCTCTATAACTATTTATTTAGTACGTCTTACAAATTCTGTATTATGCAGAATGCTTCGGAATTTCTGCGAGCAGGCTACACGTGAAAAGGTCCCGGATAATGCATCTGATCAGGAGATGCTCGAGGTTGTTATGAATAGGTACAACTCTGAACATTACTCTTTCTTAGGCAGTTAAGGGCACATGATGTTGCATTAATGTAAACAATCAAATAATTGTTAGTAGTTCCAATCTTGGGTAATGAAAGACGTTTCCTCATGACTATGTTGGTCATTAGCCTTGTTTCCAACCACGTTAGACTTGGTAGAATGATTTCCTCTGAAACTTCCTGGTATGTATTTGAATTTTACCTTCTTATTGCAGGTATGAAAAAGAACTTGTGCACCCTATTCACAACCTCCTTAGTGGAGAGCTTGCCCGTGGTTTGCTTATTCAGGTAATCTAAGTTCTTGGCATGAAGCTATAGTTTATGGTTTGTGAAACTCTAATTACATCAGAATTTTTCTATCTTCCAGGTCCAAAAGCTTAAACTGGATATAGAAACGTAAGTTCATTAATTCAGTAGCTCTCAGTTAACTAGAGTAGATCTCTTACTCATTTTGTATAAAACTGAATAATCTTCTTCTGCAGAGCGATGCTTGAACTGGATCAGATACTCCGTGCAAATGAAATAAACTTTGCCATTCTGGCTGCATTACCTGCATTCTTTCTCAGCATTGTTATGCTTACAGTGCTTCGGACCTGGCTTAAAAAGGTAAGGAGTGATAATAAAAGGAAAACCAAATGTGACAGAAATAGATATATTTGATCCATTTTTTATAGTTTAAGACTAACTGTGTACAGTTAATGCAGCTCTGTTATCTTTATTCAGTTTCATTTCATTGGTATGAATCAGGATAGCAAAGCTCAAGGACGAGGAAGAATTGCTCGTATTCACAGGAGACTACTTGTCGTTGAAATTGAAAAGAGAATTATGCAGTATCAGAGCTACATTGAACAAGGACGTGTATGATATCCACTATTCTCCTTTTCCCCCTTTATCTTAAATCATTATTATTTTGCAAATGGGTTCTGTAAGAATCCTGTGAAAACGTTTCTGGTCGTTTCTTGATGCTGTTAACAGGATAAGGACGCAGAAACTGTATTTGGTTTGCTAATATACAGCCTTGAACGTTTGTACCGAGTTGTTGAGAAACCTGCAAGAGCAACCGACGAGTGGGATTTGTAAGTTTTTACTCTGATCCCATCAATTAGCTGAAAACAATTAATTAAACTGAGGCTGCGCCATCAGCTTTCAGTTTACCACAAGTCCTTTATTTGTTAAAGTGGTTATATGTGTGCTTGAACTGACTGATGTGTTTTTTTAATAACAGAGTGAAACAAGATCTGATCGAGTTAGGAAGGCCACAGCAGCAAACATCATACAAGCTAACAGTGACACAACGACTAGTAACGGTTTATGACTGCTTGCTTCCCACTCTGAAGCGACAATAACTCATCTCGGTTTCTTAATCTACTTTATGAAATCCCAATTGTATTCAATCATTCCTCCAAAAATGCTTGCTTGAGGGCCACTTTTGGTACTAAGCCAAAACCTTTTTTTCCTTGAAATGGTATAACAAGGCTACACATAGAAGATAGTTTTGAAATTCATGATCTATGTTGCAATTTAAGATATCAAAACCTATTTTGTGGTCTTTTTTTTTGTTAAAAGGCATTCAATTAAAAGAGGTAATAATACAAGCTAAGCTATGACATTTACGTCATACAGTTTGAGTAGAGAGAGAGTTAAGCAGTAGCTTAATCTATACTTTTAGAAGCTAACAGAGAGAGTAGTGAAAGATAAAAAGAGAAAGTGTAGATTGTCAAGAAGATTCTCAATTTTGTGGTCTTGTATGCTTTGGCTTCAATATTCTCTAACCAATTTCGGTCTCATCCCATATCATATACGGAGTCGAGATGAGATATTTTATGTCGAGTCTATAACAAATAAAATCAACTTGTGCCAAGATAAAACTCTACAAATGCTAACTTTTGGCTTTGGCAGGCAGGGTGTTGGTAGAATCAGAGAGTTGTGAGTTTGGGTTTCTAAACAAGGCAATCTAACCGGATATAGACCAAATGTCTTGTATTTTGTCTGTGATGGGTTGGACTTAAACTCAATTTATTAAAATGTGGTTTATTTATATATAGATATGCCTTTTCGTTATGTTTGGTTGATCATTCTATAAATGGTGGGTACACTCTCGCCGGATACGCCGGACACTCAATTTATATCCTTGTGTTACAAGCTTCAGATTGTCGAAGTCGTTCGTTCTCCGCTTTTCTCGACCTCACGTCCCGGTGGTTCTCGCGGTAGGGCTATGCGTTCCCGGTTGAGGTACGTTGCCTTCTTATCTCTCACCGAAACCTTAAGTAGTCATTAGCGTCGCCAGTTCCTCTTCTTTTTCCTGTCGATCTCTTTCTCCGCGTTATTATAGCTGCCTTGTTGGTGGAGATTGCATAAGCCAATAATTTTAGGTCAAATGAAATTCGGAGAATCTGATTTTGATGTTTCATATGATTTGATATTCATGGTGTTTTTTCAGAATTTATCTACGAATCTGACTTTAATGTTTATTATATATATATATATATATATTCCTGTAAAAAAAAATGTCCACTCCTTGCAGAATGATTTGCAGTTGGAGAAAGACAATTCAAATGAAGCTCCGGCTGAACCACCTCGAGAGATGAGAATTCATATGGATAAAATAGCACGTGTGGTTGCCCGGAAAGGGTTGAGGATAGAGAGAAAGATCATGAACGTTAGTTAGATTCCCTCTAAATTCGACTTTCTGAAGAAGTCAGATCCTTATCACGCATATTACAAGCACAAGGTTAGTGAATACCTTGCTAAGAATCAAGATGAAGGAGCTCAGGAACCTGAAGCTCCAGCTACCCTTAAAGGTGATGCACAACACTATCGCCGGCCTTTTCTTTTAAGCGATCCGGCTCCCAAGTTCCCAGATTATGTTCTCCCTGAAGGATATACTATAGAGGATGTTGATACTATTTTTCTCACAGCGCAGATTGTGGGTCGGTACGGGGAGGAATTTTGGTTGGATTTGATCAAGGAAGTGGATAACAAACCTCAGTTTGAGTTTTTGAAGCCAGCTGACAGCAAGTTCGATTATTTCAATCGGCTTTCTGTTGTGGCTTCGGAAGGACTAAAGCGATCCGAAAAGCTGACTAGTTCTCGTATGGCGATTGTTAGTAAGGCTTTTTTCTACCATCTTCGTCGTCAAAATGAAAAGCGGGAGTTGACCCACAAGGAGGGAGCGGCAAAGGCTTGTACTCTGTTTGGTGCTTTGTATGCTTTTGTGGGTCCTGATGGCTGCTTTGCTGACATCAAGGACGAAGATTTGCCACTACTTCAACACCCTTCAGCGATCAAGAACATACTAACAAAGCTGCAGCCTCGTATGCCTCCGCTTGGGGGGGAATCTGAGGAACCAGAGTTTGACGAGTCTGTCCTTGTTCCAGAAGACCAGTTTCTTGCTCAACATCCGGTTATTTTTTCCCCTCTGACTTGACTCTGTACTCTGTATCTAATTAGGAGTAACATACATTTGCAGGGTTCCTCAACGATCATGGTTTCTGTTCCAGACCCCGATGATTGGAAAGTCGTTAAGATCACAGTGCAGTCGCTATCGGAAAACGTGGCAAGTTTGAAGGAGAAAATATCTGGCGAGATCCAATTTCCTACAAACAAACAGAAGTTACGTGGAAAAGCCGGATTCTTAAAGGACAACACGTCGCTTGCACATTACAACGTGGGAGCAGGTGAAATCTTAACACTGTCTTGGTGGTGAGAACGCAGGGAAAAGCTTTTCAATCAGAGTTACATTGAACAAGGACGTGTTATTAGATATTCTAAATACTCTTACTCTCGCTTAAGATTTACGTGTTTGAGGGATACTCTAGAGTTTTTGGTACCAAACCTTATTTGTTTCCTTGAGATGGTAAAACAAAGTTTTACTTCAAAGATAGTTTTGAAATTCATGAAATTTGCTGCGATTTAACCAATTTCTGTCTCGTCCCATGTGTGGTGAGTCGAGATGAGATATTTTTATGTCTAAGGCTAAAACAAATAAAATAACCTTGTGCCAATATAAACCCTGTCGAAATTTCGTTTGTTTTTGTTTTGTTTTGTTTTCGTGAAACTGAATAGTCAAGTTTCCATTTTCATACTCAAATGAATAAATAATGGAGATGTAGGGAAACTGTATATACATGGTTAAAGTATGAAGTGATATCAAATGCTTTTTCTAGGACAACTGTTAATATTGCATAAAATAGCAAACAAACAAATGCTCTTCTCTTCAACTTTATCTCAAAATATCTGTTGAACAATCATGTAGTAAAGATCATAATAACATTTTCACATTTAATAAAATCATCCATGATATTTTCATGTCTATAAAGAGCATCCTTAATCCATATCATCTACTCCCTATTCTTCAGTAATGACTAATATTAGAACTCTCTATACTACTAGCTAAAACTAAAAATTGAAGAAAAAACATGAGTCTCACCACCGACGAAATCGAAGTGAGAGATTTCGTGGTGAACCAAAAGAATGGAGTGAAAGGACTCGTCGACTTTCTAACCCTAACCACACTTCCTTCTCCATACATTCAACCTCCTCAAGAACGCTTCACTTCCGACAAGATCCTCCTCGGATCACCTGTCCCGGTCATTGACGTGTCCAATTGGAATGAACCGCACGTGGCTAGAGAGATCTGCCATGCAGCGTCAAAGCTCGGCTTGTTTCAGATAGTGAACCACGGGATAGCTCCGGCTGAGTTCAAGGGTGTGATTGCTGCGGCGCGTGGGTTTTTCGAGTTGCCGGCGGAGGAGAGAAGAAGGTATTGGAGAGGGAGTTCAGTGTCGGAGACGGCGTGGTTGACCACAAGTTTCAATCCTTGCATAGAAAGTGTTTTGGAATGGAGAGATTTCCTCAAGTTTGAGTATCTTCCTCAACGACATGACTTCGCTGCCACGTGGCCTTCTGTCTGCAAGTAAGTATAGTTACTGTGTTACTAAGTACATAATTAGTGTTTTGAAGTAACAACATAAGTAGTGTTTAAAATTAATAAATGTGTGTAGGGAACAAGTGATAGACCATTTCAAAAGGATCAAACCAATCACAGAGAGGATCTTAAACATACTCATCAACAATCTAAACACAATCATCGATGAGTCCAATAAAGAAACCCTAATGGGAACAATGAGAATGAACTTCAACTACTATCCGAAATGTCCTGAGCCAAGCCTGGCCATAGGAACTGGTCGCCACTCAGACATCAACACTCTCACTCTCCTCCTACAAGAAGATGGTGTATTAAGCAGTCTTTACGCCCGAGCCACTGAGGATGGAGACAAATGGATTCATGTCCCTCCAATTCCGGGAGCTATTGTCGTTAATATCGGAGATGTATTACAGATATTGAGCAATGATAGGTATAGGAGCGTGGAGCATTGTGTGGTGGTCAATAAGTATTGTAGCCGGGTTTCCATTCCGGTTTTCTGCGGACCGGTTCATGATTCGGTTATTGAGCCGTTACCGGAGGTGTTAGATAAGAACAATGAGATGGCTCGGTATAGAAAGATTGTGTATTCGGACTACTTGAAGTTTTTTTTTGGAAGACCTCATGATGGAAAGAAGACTATTGAGTCGATAAAATTACCATGATATGATTTACGAAGCTTAAATCATCATTATCTACGGCTCAAAATCGATGAAATAATCTCTATAACTCTACATATTGAGTTCAATGTTATATGAAAATATATTCATTTTACGCAACCTTTCAGCAAGTAAAGTACCCTTGAGCAAGAAACAATTTGCTCATTGAATTGGAATCTTTTAATTATTTTGAGTTATGAGGTAAATATTGGTATTGAATAGTAATGAACAAATCCTCGGAACACGTCAGAAAGCTAAAGAGCGTCATCAACATTCTATTTTTTTCGGCGTGAAACATATTTAGGAGCGTGGAGCATGGTCAATGAACTGATAGGTATGTGCTTTTGTGACATGGATAAAGCTGAAATGTCACATGCAGAAGAAATCTTCAATATGGTACTATACTACTTAATTACTATATATATATGAGTAGATAGATATATTGAGACATTTTTTTCCTAAGCGAGAGTGGGGGTGAGGCTCTGTCGTGATTCATGTACATCCACAACCACAAGTTAAGTTAAATAAAATGAATAACGATACGTAGCAAAAGAAAAAGAAGCTTAATAATGCAGCATTTTAAAACAAATTTAGATGGTACGACCAACTAACACAAGGTTAATTAATAGTTTTAGTAGTTTATAAGTTTTAGATGGTACAACCAATTAACAAAAGGTTAATTTGCTTGCTTCATAGCCAAAATTTGGCATATTTTTAGGTACATGATATTGGTGGCAAAGTCTTAAATAAAGTGAAATCAAAATTTTGCACTGTTTGAACAGATTAAAATGTAACTGTATCCACGTATAAGTGTGCTAGTTTGTCATAAGACAATATCGAAGAAATACGCCTCTTTATATGTTAATCAATCAAAATAATTATCTCATTTAGAATAATTCTTGTTTTAATCTTTTTGTTAAATTTGATTCACTTATTATTCAAATACAGTACGATGTGAAATTTTGTGATCTTGTTTGGTATCTTTCTCTTTCATTATGATCCTGTTTGGTTGTGATTGGCGCTTTCTTAGATCAAAATCAAAAGGTGAGTTTGATTTAGTATGACTATGAAATTGGTTTGGTTTAGTATTTTAAAAAGGTGAGACATTTATCTTCGTTCTTCAAGTTCAAGCTAAATGCGCAGAATATCTAAAATGAACAAGCAAGGCAAACAAAAAATACTCATCTGGTGTCACTGTTCTTGGAACTTTTACTGACCAAATGACTCCTATACTGAACATTACGTAGACTGTTCAGTCGACAATGCGTTAAGATTGGAATGTCAGTTAAACTCCCAACTGTTGGGGTTACAAACAATCTATTCTTGGTATTGAACTGATATAAAACGAGTACAATTGGTTGCTGCTATTAGATCTTCTATATAACATTCAACAAAACTAAATAACGAATTGTCACAATCCTATCACCAGAAAATGCCAATATGTGTTTAACGTTATGAACTATGACAAACCACGGCCTTGCAAGAGAGATCATCATCGATGAGCCACAAGCTCAACTCTTCTAGCTTTGACCGAATCATATTGGGAGCAACCTCAGGAGACCAATACACCACCGGCTTGCCATCTCCCAACGATTGGTTTACGCTGTTGGCATTGGTATTTTCTGCAATATTCATCGTCTCTACGGTCTTAATCCTCTTGCCCTTTTGCTCCACTAGCTCTTTCACTAGATGAATAAAATCTAGACTTTGTTTTGGGGATGCAATGCTGTGTAGAAACTCATTGCTCCATAACTTTTGAGTGACTGATGAAGATTGAACAATCAAAATTCCAGAGCTCTCCCCGATATAGATGTCGTAATCTGAGCTGACTCTGTCAAGGAGACGACCTTTATCAACCAAAAGCGAATTACTTGAAAATGCCCAGGTGCTGTATCCAAGTTCTAAGCATTTCTTGACAACGTAAGAATTGCCCAGAGCCTCCTTCACTGAGTTTGGATAAGAAGTTTTGCTTTTGATCAACTTGTTTAGAAACATATCCGCATCAATTACAGGATGTCCCCTTCTTGAAAGATCGTGGAACAACTCAGAGCTAGGGCCTATGAAAATGTGGTTTTGAATATTAAGCTTCTCGAAATGGCAGAGTAAGTTCCTGATGAACATCTTGTCTGCACCATATAGACTGACCAGAATTATGGTTTTCTCTCTCTGCACAGAAGGAAGAATGGTGCCAAGTTCATTCAGGTTTCTCACAACTCTACCGGGAACAACTTCACTGAAACAGAAATCGTACCACTTAAGGTTGCTCAAGGGTTGGAGCTTCAGAGAATCAGAACTGAGAGAACTTTTATTCAATAACTGTGAGTCTGGCCCAGCGGTTCTTCCATAGTTAACACCAGCATCCCTGTGAGAGACACTAAGAGCCCCCTCATTCGGGAAACTTGTATAGATGTTAAAATAACCACGAGAATGAACAAACTTTATGAACCAAGGTGTCCATATTCGTTCTCCCAGCCTCTTGTACCATCCGTTTGACACCTGAGAAAAACATCCACCAAGATAATAAATGACAGATAACTTAGAATTTATAAACAATGAAATCCATGAAGACGAAAGTGTGCATCTCTGTTACCATGCCATCAAGGAAAGGCTTCTTGCCTTTCGACTTGTGCTCATCATACCATAGTCTGAACTCTTTCCACGGTTTTGGGAAGAGAAGCTGTCCCCAAGTTCCCACTAACTGATATAAGATCAGATTCGTTTTGGGATCTACATGTAGTTTATTCCCATGTTTACCTGCAATTGACCACTAAATCATTCAATCACTATTTGAGACACTTCTAGTAACTAACAAACTCATGTATCCTACTTCTTACTGATCTACACTTGCATAGCTCTATCATCTGGGAATGTATATCCAAGAAACATATAAGAATCACACTTCTTCAATCAACTTCTGCTACTCTCTATTTGAACAATGTATCACCAGATTCAACTACAATGTATATATCAATCTCCTTCTATGATCTATCCCTAAATTCTTGGAGGTTTATTCTACAATCTCCATAGCTGAATCACAGAATAGAAAATGGTACCTGGAACAAACCTTGGTCTCTGAAGCGAAGCTCCATAGATGGAAGGATTGAAATTGGAAGTATCATAGTAGTATTTGAGAATCAGGCGTTCCAGAATTCCATAGTAAAGAGGAGAAACCTCAAGATCATCTTCAACGACGAAGGCGAATTCGTGATCTGAGATCGGCCACCAAGCTTCCAGCCACTGCGCCTGTAATCCAGCGTTATCAGTCCGATAGTGAACTACTTTTTCCCCAAATCTCCACTCGAATCTATCCACAAACCCTAGGATTTCCCTCGCGATTTGCAAGTTATCTTCCACAGGTGTATCGTTCCTCGCGAGGTTGAAATGATCAATGTAGACGTGGAGGTGAATGCGTCCTCTGTCTCCGGAAACGCCGTAGTCTGCGGCGGAGAGAGATCTGAGACAGCGGGAGAGAGAATGGAGACGGTTAAAGGTGAGGACCTTGATGAGGAAAGTGAAAGGAGCGGGATCATTGTAATTTCGCCGGAAAGTAGTTCCTCGTCCGGCGTTAGAGTGAGTGGTCTCGGAGACGAGAACGAGGAGAATGATGACGGAGATACAGAAGAGGAAGAGAATGAGAGGAAGTAGGTTTTTCTTGGGTTGTGCAAATACCATCGCCATGGATCTCAGTGTTGGGTTCCTTCTTCTCGATTGAGAAACCATAGAAGGATTTACAAATCAAAGAAATAAAAACACGGCACCATATGCGGAACGAAAAAAAAATGAAGATGACGATTATATTTTAATTTGATATTTTTTATTTAGAGGGTGTTATTGGTTTGTGATTTATATAGATTTTAAATGATTTGTAATGTCATGAATTTTTTTTTGTTATTTAATTAAAATTTTGTAAGATTTTTTTAAAGTTTGGTGTTATTAGATTTTGATTTGTAAAAAAGAAATTTAAAGTTTTTGTAAATCTGGAGTTATTAGATTGATACTTTAATAAAATCATTACAAATTTTGTGTTATTCAACTTAAACAACAATTTCCATGACTGTTAATGATTATAAAATATTGTGTTATTCGATTATGATTTTATCTTATTTTCTTCACAAATTAAAATCATGAAAAGTATCATAAAAAAAGAGAGATTGTGAATCATGATTTTGGATATAAACAAAAACCAATGATACGAACAGATGCATAAATCTCATTAACAGTGATGAACAATATATATATTCTAATGGGTCAAGTCCCACGAATGCTCCTCTATAATCTCTTTGTGAAAAATCAACACACAAGCAATTTTTAAAACAAAGCATTTTAATCTAACATATGAAAAGTAAATATCCAACAAAATATTTGAAAATAAAACATCAAGTTCTTCATGGATGGTTCCCTATTCATGTAACTTTACTTACAAATACCATAGTTATTGTGTTTATGCGTGTGATTTTCATTTTGATGAAAATAACTAAGAATAGTATACTATATTTTGGAGATATGTTATAATTTTGAAAAAATCACAAATTAAAGTTTATAATTATATTCAAGGAGATTTTACAAGATTATAGAAAGACTTTACAAAATTTTAGAAAAACAAATCATAAAAATTATACAAAACTCTCTAGTAATCATTTAAAATCTTTTAATTTATCTATTTTTTATATATTTTAAAAGTCATTAAAACTTTTTCACAATCACAAACCAATAAATTAATGAATTACAATTTTGATCATAGCAAAAGAAAATGATAGACTTCACTACTTCAGCTAATTGATTACGTTGTTGCTCTTGTTGAATTCTCAAGAGCTGCATTGACCAATCACTTCGTTTGCTTTGAACAATAATCTTCAAAGAGAGATGTGTTTCTATTTCATAGAGTTTCATCATCAAAGAGCACTCAACTAATCTCTTTTGGACATCGCTCATCCTCGGTTAACCATAACAAAAAGTTATGAATATTCACAGACATAGAAATACCAGAAAATTCGTACAGATCAAGTGAGAGGATTTATTTGAAAGAGTCAAGACTTATTGCATAGAAACAAATTATAATATTAATCACGTAAATAATACTACTACTTACAAAAAGAGTAAACTTCACTTGATATATACTTATACTACAAGATATTCAATTTTTGTATTTACAAGAACTTGTGGGAAAAAAATAAATTAAGAAGATATTATAACGACATTAACTCTGACAAACTTTGTAGGTAGGGATTGGAATTTAGCAAAAAACTTTGTAGGTATGAGAAACTACTGGAGCAAGAAACTACGAGTAGAGAAAGTTAGAATTTAAGTCAGGTGAGCTGTTGGCATGTCACATGGGACGCAATGTGGATTTCATGTGCATTGTTCTTTTTATATATCTCTACATCTCATTCTGTCGCTATCCGATTTCCGATCCACAAGCTCTACAAGACCAACACATTCTTGTTTTTGTACCCTTCTAATTTCTCATATTTACAGCTATATGCTGTTCTTAGCGTAATTTATTTATCACGTCTTGTTTATGATCTAAATGATGGTGATATAAGGGCGACATTGGTTTTGTTATTGATATCATTAGTAGTGCTTTTGGTTTCGGGTTTTCTTTTGCATTGTTATAGAAAGTAGAAACGTAAGCATGATTAATGTTCCATGGAAAATTTAGTACTAAGCGAAACCATCGAAACATCACTTTTTTATTGTTATACAAGCAACGACAAAGTTGAGAAAACAATATTTAAGTTATCCGATTATTAGTTTAGATTTTCCGAATAGCAAACTGATATATTTATTGATTGACAGTAGATCGACAGATGTAAGAACTTATAGAATATTTTAAAGATTTCAAAGTAGCAATTTAGCATCAGTAGTTAAATCTAAACGAGAGTATCCAATGCGTGTGTTTTACATTATCGTCCTAACTACGGTAATATGCATCAACTTTTTTCTTCAACTCTCTCGTATAGATCTGATGGACCAAAAAACAATTTCTGCATATATTTCATATAAACTGATTGCTATGACATGCATGCAAAAGAAAGATTTAATATATATTTTACGAAAGTAACTAAACTTAACTAACTAGTTAATATAGGTACGAAATAAACCATTAAGAATTCATCTACTCTCCGACCATGGTACGGTGATTTACTATTCTCCGCATTGTCATACGCAATGAGACCATTTTTTTTTCCCGTGGTTCTTAGCTCGATTTTATACTGTCACACACTCATTACAAGGTATTGCTCCTGCCTGTTCCTACGGCTTTTGATGAGTTTGTTTATGCATTTGACGTGTATTAAGTGTGTAACCAAAGAGAGCTTCTCTAAAATTGTAAGTTGCGTTTGGAAAATAATAAGAATCTTGACATTACTACCGAAATACTTATCTTTTCTATGTTAGACCAATGGTCCAAGACTCCAATGTTAGAGATTTTTTTACTATTCATGTGACAACAATAATTGGTATGTAGGAGTGAAGGAAGAACCGACAATCACAATCCAATTAACATAAAGTAGCTCCCACATCTTACCCAACGCCATCCTCAACGTTGATATCTCACCATCCAACGGCATCCAGCTTCCGATAGATTAAACCAATCACAGCCGTTGGATCAAATTTTACCTTTCCCTCTTCTTACTCTTTCATAAATAAATCCAACTTCTTCACTCTCCACCCGTCTCACTTCCTCTCCTACTCCGGTCGACGATTATCCCAATCTCGCCGGGATTCTCCTCTGCACCGTGAGTTATTGTTTACTCTGCTATTTCCTTTTTATGTATTGTTTCCTCTCTAGGGAATGAGATTATGAACTCCTACTACTTATTGTGATACTTTGATCGAATCGTCTTCCTCCAAATCTGTATCCGCTCTTGATCTGTTTCATATTTTCTCTCTTAACTTGGATTTTGATTTTCTATCACTTGAAAATGTGTTGCCGTTTTGAATTCCGTGAAGAATTTGAAATCGGAGTTTTCTTCTCTGCGGCGTTGTGTTTTTTTCCGATTGATTTGTTTTGGGATCTGATACAGATTGTTTGATTTCAGATCTTCGAGATTTAGTTGTTGACATTCGATATAATTTCATTTGGATCTGATACAGATTCTTTTGCTTTCAAAATCCGTTGTTTACTGTTTTGTTCATGTAATGTTGATTTCAGATAAAATAGAAGATGAGAGAAATCCTTCACATTCAAGGTGGTCAATGTGGGAACCAGATTGGTTCCAAGTTCTGGGAAGTTGTATGTGATGAGCATGGTATTGATCCCACTGGTCGTTACGTTGGAAACTCTGATCTGCAGTTGGAGCGTGTCAATGTTTACTATAACGAGGCATCCTGCGGAAGATATGTTCCCCGTGCAATTCTCATGGATCTTGAGCCTGGTACTATGGACAGTGTCAGAACTGGACCTTATGGTCAAATCTTCAGGCCTGACAACTTTGTTTTCGGGCAATCTGGTGCTGGAAACAACTGGGCTAAAGGGCATTACACTGAAGGAGCTGAGCTTATTGATGCTGTACTCGATGTTGTACGCAAAGAGGCTGAGAATTGCGACTGTCTTCAAGGTGTGTAATCCTAAGAAAGTTTATTGAAGGTCTTTAAATTGTGGTTTTGAACATTTTGTTCTAACAGTGATATGTATAATTATGAATTTCTCAGGTTTCCAAGTATGTCACTCACTTGGTGGAGGCACCGGGTCTGGAATGGGAACTCTGCTCATATCTAAGATCAGGGAAGAGTATCCTGATAGAATGATGCTTACATTTTCTGTCTTCCCATCACCAAAGGTCTCTGACACAGTGGTTGAGCCATACAATGCGACACTTTCAGTTCATCAGCTGGTGGAAAATGCTGATGAGTGTATGGTTTTGGACAATGAAGCCCTTTACGACATCTGTTTTAGAACACTTAAGCTTACCACTCCTAGCTGTAAGTCCCTTTCCATGTCCTTTCTTCTCTGCAGTGGTTTTGTGAAAATTGAATCACTGATCTTGGTAACCATGAATGGTGTGTTTGGTTGTGACCAAAATAAAAAATGTTTCTGTTTGGAAATATCAACGTATCCTTGATCCAATCTCCAGTTTTGACTCATCCTGCATCAACTGTTTGCTAATGTTTTGTGATGGGTTGATTGCAACAGTTGGTGATCTGAATCATCTTATCTCTGCAACCATGAGTGGAGTTACATGCTGTCTTAGGTTCCCGGGTCAGCTCAACTCTGATCTGAGGAAGCTCGCAGTGAACCTCATTCCTTTCCCTCGTCTCCACTTTTTCATGGTTGGTTTTGCCCCTCTCACCTCCCGTGGGTCTCAGCAGTACCGTGCACTCACTGTCCCTGAGCTGACCCAACAGATGTGGGATTCAAAGAACATGATGTGCGCAGCAGACCCGCGCCACGGGCGGTACCTAACTGCCTCGGCCATGTTCCGTGGCAAGATGAGCACAAAAGAAGTGGACGAGCAGATGATAAACGTACAGAACAAAAACTCTTCCTACTTTGTGGAATGGATTCCAAACAACGTGAAGTCAAGCGTCTGTGACATAGCTCCCCGAGGTCTCTCAATGGCATCGACATTTATTGGGAATTCCACATCGATCCAAGAGATGTTTAGGCGGGTGAGCGAGCAGTTCACTGCTATGTTCAGGAGGAAAGCTTTCTTGCATTGGTACACAGGTGAAGGAATGGACGAGATGGAGTTTACTGAAGCTGAGAGCAACATGAACGATCTAGTCTCAGAGTACCAGCAATACCAAGACGCAACTGCAGATGACGAAGGCGAGTATGAAGAAGACGAGGATGAAGAAGAGATATTGGATCATGAGTGAGTGAAAAGAGCTGATATTACCGATTTTTAAATACCTCTCTTATCTTCTTTTCGTTTGGTCGGTATATGTTTATTGAGTTTCATGTATTGTTTGTGATGGTCTGTGTGTAATAGTGAGGTCGGATCTAAACTTTTATGCGTGGTTTTTATATGAAATTGTCCATTGTGGTTTTTTATGCTCTTCCTACTTCAATTAATTGGTTTCACAATTTTACAATGTTGGTTTTTTTGACTGTCGCGGAACCAAGTTATCAATTTAAGGACGCGTGATTTTCATAATCACCATTTTTGGATTCCCAATTTCCCATAGGCCATAACCATAGACCATAATATACAATACGTAGTTTGTTCTAGTCTAAAATCAGATTAAAACTAAAAAGGGAGATTAAAGTTTGTTATTTATGAAATTTTCCTTTTTTCCTGTCAATAAAATAAAAATAAAAATTGGACTCTGTCGAAACCTTCACCAGGGAAGAAAGAAATTAGAAGATATCAGATTTAAGAGAGAATCGGAGGAGAAATCGAAGAAAAAGGGAAGCCATGGACGACCAAGAGTTTCGTAGTCTCCTCGACCTCTTCCCAGTCGTACGTTCTCGTGACCACCGTGTAATTCTCTCTTCTCTCTTCTCTCTTCTCTCTTCTCTCTTCTCTCTTCCTTCCCTCTTTCTCTTTTTTTGCTGCTGCTACTGTCAACTTATTTGCCGCGAACTTGATTTTTCTTTTAAAACCCTAATTTACTCATCGTCCAGTTTCGAAAGGGCTTTTACTAGCAAACTGGTTCACATTTTCCCCTTAGGTCTAATTCTTGTCCTGAAAATTTCTCTGTTATGGTTTAGTAAATTCATCAGTGATTGAGTTTACATATGATCGTTTTAAGATATCATCTGATTGAGTCTTTTGTGGTTTCAGGCTGAATTAGATTCTTCAAAGCAATCAACTTCACAGTCAGTTGTGGATCGAGAGGTACATTTCTGAGATCTGTAGGCTTCTTTTCTATATACTTGAAATGTGATGGAACTTGAAATCACTCAATGCAGGTAAGTGAATGGCACGATGCACCGACTGTTGCTGAGCCTAAAGACTTGCAATATCTGAAGACTGATCAAGGTATGCATCATCTCTTTTTTTCCTACTTTCGGATATCAACTAAATTGCCACTAGCTTACTGGCTTGTTAGATTGACTAGTATTTGTATTAGCTCCCAGTTGTTTTCAGCTGTTTCCTGTGTTCTGAAAAGTGTTTTCGGGTGTAGTAGTTCTTTCAAATTATGTAAGAGTAATCGATTTCAGAGAGAAAGATAGAGATATTGGTCTCCTTCATTAGAGAGGAAATTTAATTGTAACCTATCATGTTTGTAGTTTTCTTATGTGTTTTCCTCAGCTAACCTTGCTATGTTTTTTACGTGATCTGACCATTGCGATGAAGAATCCATGCTCTATTAAGTGAAAACAATATCATCTCAACCTATTCATACATGCATTTGCTTAACACAGAGATTATATCTGTATGCTACTGTTATACACATATATAATTAGCTCGTAAGTTGTAGAATCAAGCGGTTTTGTGATTATTCTGAGTAAAATTTCCTTTTGCTCCTTTCCCATATCATTGAACATGTGCATTGTCTGTTATCTTCTTCTGACAGACAAATTTTGGGAAAATCTGAAAGCGGCTGCTGAGAAGAAGGTAATTTTGTTCAGACGTTTCTAGTTATTGAATGAGATTTATAAGCTAATTTTCACCAATAGAGTTGTAGCTCATAATTTTAGTAGAAAATGTCTCCCCGTAGTCATTGCATCTGATGTGCAATTGTGAATAAGAGATTTGCCAGAGAATGGAGATCGAAATCTTGTTTGTTCTTACTTGTCAACTTAGAAACTTGTACACTGAAAGAATTGATTCTTGTTTCATCTCTGATTCTACTACATATACTGAAATGTTCTACATATATGAAGTTGTTCTTCTACTCCTTAATGAACATCACATTCTTGCAGGTTGGTGGGGTTGAAGCAGAGAGATTTTGCAAGGCTTTCGAGAAACTCCACAAGAAACTTGTATGTGTTGTACATTTTCTTCTTAAGACATTTATTGCAGATAGCTACTAATGCTCGGGACATTTTTTTTGTCATTTGTTTTGGTTTCAGGTGTATGAAGAATTGGATCCAGAAGCTGCAAAGCGATATTTACTAAACTCTTAAACTTCTGTCTTCTATATGATGTGCTTCCAAAAGTTTGTTAATGTGGAGACACTTCCAAGTCTTGTCTTTTTCTTTATCGTAATTATGAATTTATGAGTGCGCAAAAATTATCTTCTCGTGTTCGTCTAGTTATGATTTCAAGTCTTTCTCAAAGGCTCCATATTTCAATCGGAATTGTTATTGATTTTGGTATCTATAAATGTTTTTGGTATCTATAAATGTTAACTTCTTGTTTTTAGCTTTTTAATTTTATGTCGAAAAATCTCATTATTGGCCCTGCATTTTATCACCAATTTTCCGACAGTTCTCTCGTTACTGTTTCTTACATTTTCCCACACCTAGTAAATTGTATACTCATAGTAAAACTCAGTCAATGATTCGAGGTAAATAAGATTATACAGTAGAGTACCAAATTATTCGTCTGTTCCAGATGAAGTTAACATTAAGTATGTTTGCAATTTACTTTTGTTACAAATGTGGTTTGTTAGTGTAAGTGATTTAGTGTCAAATAGGTTTTCCCATCTCAATGATTCTCTTTTTACAGCTTTTGTTAGACTAATAAAATGCTATTCAAACCAATTTTATTCAATATCGTAAGCATGAAATAGCCTGTAATAATCTTACATCTTTCACATCCAACTCTGTAATAGACTAGCTTTATAGTTCTTTCAATTTAACAATGATGTTCATTCTTGTTTTTTTTTTTTTTCATTTGGCATTAACAATGATGTTCATTTATCATTATCAAGATATTCACACACACCACACGAATTCCACCAGCTTCATATTCAAAAACAAGGGTTCCAAAAGATAATTATGCGTGTTATCGATACACTATTAAATCAAGAAAACCGAGAAGCAGTAGTTACTATTTTCAAAGACTCGTTGTTCAACACTCTTCAATCTCATCCCACCACATAGAACACATAAGTTACAATCACGGCATATAACGTACGATATAGTGTATATCATCAGTGTAAGAAAAAAAGTAAATAAATATGTTTTTTGTGTTTGCACAAATGAGTTTTATTCAGACAAAAATTCACAAAAACTTGTAAAAGCAAAAATTTATCTATTGTGCAATGGATTAGGACCTGTGAAGACCCTTCTCTTGCCATCTTCAAAAACATCTTCACCACCACCTTCATAATTAGTATATTTTGATCCTCTTGATGACGCAGCATTGGAGTCAAGATCATGAAGCTTTGGATCCAAATTTCCAGATTTCTTCAAGCTTCCATGAGTTGAGTGATGATGTATATTAGGAGAAGACGATGAAGCTTTAGCGTAAAGAAACAGAAACAAAAGAAGAAGAAGGATGATCAAGGCAACTGTAGTGATGTGTTTCCTAGATTTTCTTCTAGAGTAGTAATTTCCCATCTCTTAGGAATCTTCAAGATATGAAGAGTTTCTCTATAAGGTATAGATTATATATTTAGAATCGATTTTTGCAAGTATAAAAGATCTGATCAAGATCTCTTAAATAAATTCTCTCTCAAAGTCTGTAAGAATGAGAAGAGAGGAATGAAAGTGATGGAAGAAAAAGCTATGGGGCTTTTAACCTATGACTTCCTCTAAAAGTTTGTTGCTCTCCCTTTCTTATTCTCCACCACTTTCTACAAATAAAGAGAAGAGAAACTAGATAGAGGTTTGTAAATATATATATCATTAATTTTTAACGAAAGTTTTTTTTGTGTGTTGAATCATTTCCAAAGGTCTTAGCTGGGATTACTAGGTCAAGTGGTAGTAATTAGTGTGGTTAATAATATACTTATAGTGGTTAGTTTTAGAGAGTAATGAGGGTGTGATAATAAAGCATATAGAGGAAGGTAATTATGTGAAGGGGGTCAAAAGTAGAAAGAAATAGAAAAGAGAGAAGAAGGGGCCAAAAAGGGAATTGGAGTGATGATTCTAAGACTTAGCTTTCTTTGGGGAAAATGATGTTGTCTTCACTCCCTTTTTCTTCACCCACATTTACACTCACTCACACACATGAAAAAATCCACTTACCACTTGAATCTTCTTCCTCTCCATTTTATATAAATGTTGTATATCTATATTTGCTTCTCGTTTTTTAGTCTTTCTAAGATTACTTTTTTTTTTTTAATTTTACTTTATTATGAGTTAAGAAAGAGAATAAAGAAAACAGTATCACAAGAACTAAATTACATACATGATACATATATGGATATGATTCTCCAATATGCATCTTCTACCTTCGATAAACGTATTTACAACTTGTGCAACAAATGTTTTTAAGAAATCAAGCTGAAAGTTTATAGAAGAAAAAACAAAGACTTACGTCCAATATTTGTCAAGAAACACCATATGTGATATGTACCTCAATATATCCTCATCAGTCATCACGTTTTTATATATTATATTCCCATTTATTTTACAGCAGACAAATCATCATTTACATAGTAGAGAGCAGGTATACAAACTCAAATCCCCAAAAATACCATTATTCCATTTTGTTCTCGTCAAGCACTTTGTCTCTGATGTTATATCAGCAAATATACACGTATGTATTCATCGTATGTTTCATCTTAAATTGTAGAAGATATTGTTAGGCATGTCTCGATCGGATTAGACCTGTCCGACCAACCCAAAACACTGAAAACTTACATTATTTATGTTTTGATAATTTTCGGTCTTATAATGGTTTTTTAGAATAACAATTCATGTTTTTCACTCAAGTAAATAAAAAATATAGAAAGAGATAACAATCTAAATCGGATATAAATAGTCGTGGATATTTTTGTTTGGATAAGAGTACCACCGGTTAAAGAGAGATTCATTACTCGGTTCGAATACGGTTTAGCTAATGGAAGATCCTTGATTTGTCTGGTTAAGTGGGCCGTGTTGAAGGAGCGCGTGAAGCCCACGCGGAGCCCTTGAATAATAATAAAAAAAGGCTGACTGTAATTTGTTGATTATATTGAGAGAGAAGCCAACGGAAGAAAACAGAGAATAATTCCTCTCTCATTGGTCATCAGACACAAAAGACTCTCAAACCCTAACTAGTCTCGCTTTTTCGCTCTCTCGAACCTTCTTCGATCTCTGTCCTTTCTCGATCACTTGCTAAAATCAAAATTTTAGGCGGGAATTCGATACCCAAGCCCAAGACCCAAACACTTCCCCCCTCACGTTTCGCTGCTTTCGTTAGCTAGCTTTCTCAAACGAGATCTGGGCTTGTCGAAAGAAACGTGTATGTTGATTGTTTCGATTCTTTCTCCTACCAATTGAATCTGAGATTTTGGTTTTGCTATTGGGCTCTGTCTTGTTTCGTTTTCGAATTCCAAATTCCTCAATTTCGAATTTCTCTTCTGCTTGAAGCTTTTTTATCGAGTCTAATCTTCGTTTCTAGTGATTACTTCGCTTGTCTGATTTTTTTTTTGTTAGCTTCATTCCTAAATAGAACAAATTGATGAAACTTTCTTGTTGACTAGATCCAAAATGTATGGACTTGGTATCTAATTTTACTTTTACAAACTTCCGAAAACTTTCTAGGGTTTTGTTTCTGATGCTAGTTTCATTTTTTTTGAGCTTGGAGCAGAAAAGTTGAGAATTGATAGCATCTAATGCTAAATTAGATTTTCTTACTTCTTAGTTTTGGTCACTATGAAATATGAGCTGGTGCTTAGTTATAACTTTTGTATTGTTTGTGCTACAGAATTGTTAGTTTAGATAGTATCGAAGCTGAATTTGCTTTCTGTAGTAGTATTATTTCCTTATCACTCTATGCTTTTTCTGATTTTTGTTTCCTTGTGTAGGATATATATGCAGTGAGCCAGTGATCATGCAAAAGAAATTCAGAGTGCGATAGAGAAGATGGAGCCTGAACGTTTAAAATTTGGAGGTACATTGGTTTCGAATTTGGAGCTTCTTCAGTTCGTGAAGTTATTTTTTTTGTAGCTCGTTGTCCTTTGTTTTCCCCTTTGGCTCACCTTGAGGTCAATGTGTTGTTTGTTTCAAGTGCAGGTCCAAGAGAGTTGTGCGGTGCTGCGGATCTTATATCTCAATTCAAACTAGTGCAACACCATGAATTCTTTTGCAAGAAATCTCTTCCTGTTTCTTTATCAGATTCCCATTATCTTCATAATGTGGTTGGGGACACAGAGATCAGAAAAGGAGAAGGAATGCAATTAGATCAGCTTATTGAGAGCATATCACAGAGCCGGGAGACTAATATTCGCATCCAGCCTTTTGATATAGATGAGCTTCAGGAGTCTTTCCAACTAAATGATATGACTCCTGTTGAATTACCCCCAGTAAGAATCTGATCTTTCTCACTCTCTCTTGGTGTTTTGAGTTTTAAATGTCCTTCTTTTCATAAGAGTAACAGTATTTGCCATTACATTGAACTTAAAAACTGGCTCAGTAATGAATGTCCTATTTCCTGTAACATCAAGTTCTTTGGTTAATTGAGAATCTTTCCCTAGTAATGTGAATTACATCTGGGTGTCCTATGGAGATGATTGACCTTGGTACTATTCTTCTTTCAGGCAGAGAAGGGAGCTCCTACAATTCCGTCTAAGTCAAAAAGTGAGTCGAAAGATAGGGACAGGAAACATAAGAAACACAAGGACAGGGATAAAGACAAAGATAGAGAGCATAAGAAGCACAAGCACAAACATAAAGATAGAAGCAAAGATAAAGATAAAGACAAGGACCGAGACAGAAAGAAGGACAAAAATGGCCACCATGATTCGGGTGATCATTCTAAGAAACATCATGATAAGGTAAAGAACATGTCTGTTTGTTGAAGGTGTCTGTCTTTCCAAAGAAGAATAGCTTAATGGAAAGTTTTGTATTTGTTGCTCTTGAGTTAGGCTGCTTTTTTGACCTGCTTGGCATGAAATTAGCAGATCTAGAGACTGCTCTAGAACATTTTATTGAGTTTTTATGGAGCCTTTTCACTTATATTTCAGAAAAGGAAACACGATGGAGATGAAGATCTTAATGACGTTCAGAGGCACAAAAAAAACAAGGTAATGGTAATGAAGTGGGGCCTCAAATTTTTCTCGTTCTTCATTAACACTCAACATGAAATTTCCACCATAATGTTTTTTTTGCACAAAGGTGCTAGAGAACTAGTAATATGTCTTTGATAAATTGTATTGATTCAGCTCTTGATTGAACCTGTTGCAGCATAAAAGCTCAAAGCTTGATGAGGTGGGTGCAATAAGGGTTGCTGGCTAAAAAAGTTGTAGACATTCCAATTTTGTATTCTGCACTCGAGTAGGTGTCATGGAGACTTTAGAAGCACTTTTCAACTCACTGTAGACAGCTTATTAGGTAAGCATCTGTGTACTGTCCTGTCTCTTTTGTACAATTTTTTCGGTGTTCTTGGTATTCCGGGATCCTTCATAGAACATATACATCTGTTATAGTCCAGATACTATACTTTAGGGGAACTGAACCCATAATATTTTTAGGCAGATACTTGAGTTTTGTGTTGTATTCTTTAAGTTACTGAAATCCAAATAACGCAACATTTGCAAGGGAACATTGTATGTGTCTCTGTGCGACTTCTGTATTGGTATTGGATTCTTTTCTGGTCTTAAGAAAGTTGCCGTGATACATAACTAATGAAAATCGGGTAACCTGTCGAAAGAACATATCAAAGATAGGATGTGTTTCTAAATAGAACAGTCTCAGCTAACACAAATCATTGCTTACATTTTTGTTACTTTCTTATATTTTCAAGTTGTGTTGAACAAAATGATTGGCTTTGTAGGTTAAAAGCCCAAACTGGTGAATTCATTCCTTGAAGAAGAAAGGGGAAATTTGTGAAATGAAGAAGAAGAATTTAGTATCATAATTGATTTGGTGTCAGATTTGTAACATTTTTCTTGGGGTGTTCTATTCCATCTCTTTTCTGTCTATATACTCAATACAACACAAATCGTTACTATTCATGTATAATAATTTACTTACCAATTGATGTTGTTGAAAAAGTAACTGTCAAATCCACTTATTTACTTTTACTTGAGTGTCACAATGTCTATCTGTCTGCGACTATGCCTGTAAAAATTGATCAAATATCTGAACTATTTTCTCAAAAATATGTCGGATTATATGATTACATCTGTCGAAATCTCAAACACAAATTGTAACACTAGAAGCCATCCCCGAGAGTTCTCCATCATTTACTCTTTTCCATTCACCATCTATCATAAGGCAGCTTCTACTTTCCTCTTCATCATTCCACATCAGATTCTCTTCTGCTACAGTTTCAGTTTCCTCATATGCATGTTCTATTTCCATCTCAGCTTCTTCCTCGTATGATTCCAATGTCACATCATTTGATTCAGAATCTCCTGCACTCTTCCTTGCTCGCTTGCATGGCGATTTCTCCAATTGATTTCTATTACACTCAGCTCCTCTCTTCGCATTGTTGTTACCTTGTGCTTGTTTTGAGATGCTCTTAGCATTCTGATTGTCAAGAAGAGGTAAACGTCCAGAAGATCCAATGATCCGAGGCAACATACCAATTGGACAAGGGCTCCATGTTTTTGCCTTTCTCCATCTGTTACCGGTTTTGTCTGTGTCAATACCTTTCTTCTTTGAGAGTTGAAGTTTGACGAACTCAAGTCTCTTGCCTGCATTACCGAGATTCTTCTCTTGCTCAAGGAGCGTTGTACTAGCTGTTACAAGAGTAGAACTCTGTTTCAATGGAACAATTGCAGAGCTTTTATGCATAAGAGGAAGTTTTATGAGCTTCTCCTTTAAGACACGGCCTCCCACAATCTCTGCGAGTAGAAATGCTGATTTCAAAACCAGCTCATATCCTAAGGCTCCCAAGACAAGACATCTACGTATAAGTTCCATAAGGAAAATGCTTGGAGGTTTCACTTCTAGAGAACTGTTTCTCTGAAAATGCTTTGATCCATTGAGAAGACTCACAAGCCATGCAAACAAGAAAGGGACCTGCTCAACTTGAGAAACCTCTTCCACTGGCTTTTCTGTAAGATGCAAATTTAGATACAATTCATACATGTTAGAAACGATCTGAAAACAATTTAAAGTTTCAACTGAGGATCCTTAAGAGAAAAAGCATTTAGGATAAACCAATAGTTACCGGTTTCATGTCTTCTCCGTTCATTATTTTGGATCATATCAAGGACTTCCTTGAGTAGAGTCAAAAGTAACTCAGGTTCTCTATTTGAGAGTTCCATTATTACAGGTTTCCATTCATCTAGAAAGACCCTGAAATCTTGCCCAGCCTTATTCTGAAGATCTGTCGACTTTGAAGAATCCAAGGCCTTGAGTAAGAATTCAAGGAGCACAGATGAAATTTCTGCGGAGAAAGAAGGGTATAACTCAACAAGGCTGCTTACAATCTTCCTTATCCTTTTATTAGAACCTGAAAATCACAAAAATAACCTTATATGACCTTACGAATTAACAGATATGCGAAGTTAAACACGAAAATGCAACCCAAAATTATTTCCATCTCTAAAGCTGGAAAAATAATCTAGTGCAGCCAAAACCAATGTATCATGTCATTATAAACTTCATCGAGGTAAACAAGCAAGACACCGATGGGATCATTCCCATTTTTTTGCTTGGTGTTACTACTTACTAGCCCTTCCCCAGCACAAGATCCAAGATACAAAAGAAGTATTACATTTTTCTTTGACCAAAGGGGAGTCAAATTGAGGATTACGCTTCAGCTGCAAGGAGAAAGCAAGTTTCCTGAGTTTGGATTTGACTTCTCTTCTGATGCTAGCTGTTCCATCTCTCTTTAAGGGGATTTGATACTTTTGTTGCTCCCAATAATACGATTTCAACCATTCAAGAGCCTACAACGACCAACGAATGTATGCAAGCAAGTTAAAATCTTCTGTATTGTCCAAGAACACACCACATAAAACATCTTTTTAAAAAGACTCTTTGGATCCTTCAAAAAAGATCTTAAGAGCAAACGTTTTGAATAACAGGGTAGCAGACCTTCATGAACTATGATACTTGAAATAAGGAAATCTAGAATGCCAAACAGAATTAAGAAGGAAAACAGTGTACCTCATCTGCAGCATCCCGAAGCACCGAGAGTGCAGGGAGCTCACGGTGAGAACCCTCTACAAATAGAACAATCAAATCAATCATCAGCATCATCCAGGAATCGAAAAGTCACTGTAAGCAACCAAGGAAAGGTCCCCAAAGATTCTTACCATGACGAAGATCGATTAATTTACGTGGGATACCGATTGCTCTAGCAGCATCCGCAATTGAAACGTCTTCTCTCCTCCTTGTCTTTTCTATGACACAGTTCACAAGCCTACATAAATTAAAATACGAGTCAACAATTGCAGGGACCAAACAAACCAAAACATATCAAGAAATGGGAAGCAAACTCATAGTCACCTGAGTATTCCCATGCAATATAGCATCTGCAGTAAATGCTCTGAATACAATGCATCTGCTGATTGTTTCTCCCTCGGAATAAAGCCATCTTTGAGTTGAATTTCAATAAGGGAACAAGTAACATCCACAGGCGCTGGAAGAGATCCTCTACTTCGCCATGTTGCAACCTGAAAAAATCCGCAAAAGAGATTAAAAATCCCTACTTTACACATATAAAGTAACAACCATTAAGCTCTCTGGTCTGAAGCAGCAAGCTTCATTCAACTAATTTTAAGCTCTCTGGTCTATAAAGCAGTAAACTTGATCCAATTTCTGTAGCAAATTGGAAACACGTGAAGAAAAGCATTACCCTTTCCAATGCAGAAGCGATTCTATCCGGAGAAGAAGAGAAGAGAGACTCTCTCACAGAGTCCCACTCTTCCCAGCTCAGCCACGGGACCTGTTTGCAGCCGTCCGGTGACGATTTCTGTTGATCCTGCTCTCCGAAATACGATTCGATGTCTGCTTCAATTCCCGCTAGCGCCTCCATTGAAGAGTCGGCTCGAAAGCTTTTAGGGTTTTACCAAACAAACAAAAACAGAGCACTTGAGCTGAACCCTCTCTAATGGCGTACTAGGGTTTAGACATCCTGATTTTCTTTTACTCTTTTTTTTTAAACCCCAAGGTAAAAAATTTAAAAGGAAATATATTTGCAAAATTCGATACAAGAGTTTTAATTTTTAGTTTACTGCAATGGAAATAAAATTTATTTGTAATTATGATTTGTGTACTATAATCTTTGCAATTTCTCTAAATTGTTCAATTTGTTAATTAAATTGGTTCGGTCTATAAGTATTGAGCACTCCTAAACACATTAGTTCACTTTTTTCAAGAAGTAAATCAGAATGAAAAGTGTGGAGAAAAAACACATTAATGTGATTTATATAATGTAGCAGCAACACAACTTCGTTTCCATTACATCAGAAACCTCAATAATGTAGCAAGTTATACAACATTGAGATTTGAGACTGTTCCCATACCCAAATTGCAATCTCCTCCTCCTTGAGCATACATAACTTCTAAAACCGCCAAGTAAATTATTCAATGAACAAATCATATAGAGAGCCTTGCGGCCATATTGTTTGACCATTAAGATCATATACCCATTGCAGTCATTTGGTGAATATAATCCGGTTGACGACATCAACAGGCAAAGCATAGGCTGGATCAATTACTTTGACTCCAGGATACTCAAGGAGGGAAAGCCCTGCACCAATTTGATGAAATAAGACCACTTTTGGCTTCACAGCAAGAGATGAGCTAAAAGAAGAGACAAATGAAAGTTACCCGCAACTCCAAAGTAGGTGTGGAAGATATCAACAGCATCCTCGGGTCGGTCTGAGATGCCTCCGTTGTCCAAATCCTATTCAAATTCAAATTTAGATAGATGAGATGAGAGCTTTCAATCAAAACTGGCTTATTAGTAACGATATGAATTTTCTTGTTGGAGACGAACCTGACAGTCCAGAATGAACTTGACAAGCTTTGCTTTGTCGATCCAGTGAACTCTATCTATCATGATTAGGCTCGATAGGACCCACCAAGAATAGCAAACCTGGAAATAAGAACAGTAAAAAATGTGTAAGAACCAAGGAAATCATACAAAGGTCTCTCTCATTGGAGATGAGCTTAATGCCTACATCAGCGAGTTTCTCAGGACGTCCATTTAAGCCCCCAGCCTTTAATTGTCTTTCACATAACCACCAACCAAGTGAGTCCTTATCAACATGATGGAGACTCCCAGTGATAGCAAGAGCACCAACGCAGCAGAAAACTGCAGTAACAGAAGAAACAAATAAAGAATACCGTCTTTTTACCATATCTCCCAACCATGAAACTGTCCTATACAATTTACATAAAGATGTATCAATAGCACGTCGACTACAGAAAAATAAACATCTGAGTATCTAGTCATTGGAATAGTTAAACGGCAGTGATGCGGTTGGCCTTGTTAATTCTGTAAAGTCACCTATAACACTAATTGCAAGTAACAATTGGGAAGATGGCACAGAAAAATACTCAAATAGCATAACATACTTTGTCCTGCATGGGACTCTGCTCCAGGTGTGCACCCAAAACCACCATCCAGGTTTTTGCAGCTCACAATGTACTTAACGGCCTTCTCCACATTGATTTTGTCAAGACATTTCAATATTGAGAGACAGCAAATAGCTATGTACGAAAACCTGCATAAACAGCTTGCTGTTAAGATTCAACATAGTGAAATCACCAACAGGAAATATATAAATGTCTTTGTAATACATGGCAAGGAAAAACACCTCGTATCTATTTCTCCCCACATATCTCCTGAGAAGGATCCATCTTCATTCTGCAACTTAGCAACATCTAATATTGTATATAGGAAAACATAATAATATCTACTATAAGGCAGGGTTTTTCCTTCTTGTTTAACATCATTGATTAATTAACATATGAAAGTTCCACCATGACTATTTGTGAAGAAGAACGAGTTAGTGACATTGACAAAAAGCTAAGTGCAAAAGGATACAACTTGACACTTTCCCAATGTCAAGAATGTTGATTTTGTCAAATAGGGCCAAGATTTGTACAGCACTGAGTGTATATAGGATATGTGGATCGTGTCCAGTGTTACCGGCAAAGCCACCTGCTCAGAAAAGAACAACTTGTTTTCAACTTCGACTGTGGCGACATCTTATGAATACGAACCAAAATATGAAACCACCCAGCAACTTTAAAGGTCCCCATAGATCTTATTGCTAGTTCTTATATAGCAATCACAGCCAATGATTATTTTCTCATAATTGTCAAAGACACCTGCTTTCACTGCCTAGCCCATGTATCCCTTTTTTTACATCATTCTATCAGTAAGTAAAAAAAGAGCTGATCTGATACTCAAGTACTCACCAGATTCATGCTGGCAAGTCATGAGCCATGAAATGACTTCCTCTTCAGAAACACAGCCGAGCTTGTCAAGTAAGTCGAGAGTGGTGAGTCCCCAGTATGCACCATTCATTCTTAGATGATCCATCACCACAGACTCAAAACTCTCTTTCTTCTAGCAAATTAAATAAAATTCAAAAAGCAATTGAAAAGAAGAACATAAGCTATACAATCACAGTGACATAAACAGAGAAAACGAGCAAAGGTTCTATACAGTTTCTAGGTACCTTTTCTGCCATCAGAATGTAACGTACATGCTTGTCAGCTACGAGCTGAACCATCTGCCACAAAATATTCACATCAGATTCAGTAACTTCGTAAGAATCCCCATAAAAGACTTAACTTGGCTCATTTCAAGCTTAGTTCACTTCAATGGCATATCAATAACACTTGATCGACCCATCTATAGTATAAAATCCTTTAAGAAGGATAAAAAAAAAACTGAACCAGAAATCGATCAAAACCATCGAAAACAAGTTCACAATCATAAAAAGAGAAGAGTGATGACCTGGGAGGAAGACGTAGAGCTCATCAGCTTGGATCCAGAAGAGAAATCACGATTGGAGGAGACTGACCAAGATCGGAATAAAAAATCTAACCTTTCACTAACATCAAAACCTTCTTCTTCCTTAGCTTAGGATTTTAATCTAGTCCACCCCCTCAGCTTCAAACATTCTCTAGTTAGCCCCTTATAAAAAAACATATGTTTATTTATTTATTTTAAATCAGAATAATAATAAAAGACAAGTAAAACTAGAGTTTTTTACTTATTTACAACCCAACCTCTATGTTGGATCTAGATCCATAACAATTTTGGATCTTTTATTCTCAACAAAAA
>Ga0041059_1000055_pt1 | contig 54643 bp, 47 predicted proteins | sample AraColnosormetaG_FD_56232 | JGI IMG/M metagenome (GOLD analysis project Ga0041059, IMG submission 56232) | Arabidopsis roots microbial communities from North Carolina, USA - Col MF nosort | ecosystem: Host-associated > Plants > Roots > Unclassified | place: USA: North Carolina | collected...
GATTAATATGATTTGTATAGTCATTATAGAAGAAAGAGATTTTTTTTTTTTTTTGTCATCATCATATTGAATTATATTGAAGAAGTATAATCACAATGTAAAGCAAAACTTATTACACGGGGAACCCAGAAATGATTAGCAAATAAAAATTGATGTTGTAGTGGTGTTCTTGCGAGGATGTCAGCTGGTTTGTTGTTCTGCCTGTTGGTCCATTGAAATTGTGTCTGCTCAAACTTCGATGCCCACCATAGTATGTCTCGAATCCAGTTAAAGGCTCCAAAATGCATCTTTAATCCGTTTATAAGATCAAACATCTCCTTGTTGTCACCTTCAAAACAGATGCGTCGATATCCTTTACTCCAACAATGTTGCATGGCCATTAGCAATGCTTGAAATTCACACTCTAGAGCATTATCTATGCAGTTACCAATGGCCTGTCCCGCAAACTCATATCTCCCGTTGTGGTCCCGAACAATCCATCCTCCTTTGCCTGGTATGTTTCCATTAATAAATGAGCCATCTACATTGCACTTGACCCACCCATTTGTTGGACGCCTCCAATTAGGGATATGACTTCGAATTGTTGTACCATGGCTGTTGATGTGTGATGGTGTGACAGCTTCATTCCACTCCTGAAGATCCATTTGAGCAAGCTGTAACGTAGTCTCCCATGGAACATGTCGTCGCTGAAAATACAAGATATTTCTGCTATTCCAAAGTCTCCAAAGAATCCATAAAGGTAGTTGATGGAACCGCTGTGTTTGTGTTGTGTTTGCCAATTGGAAAATGCCTTGCATCTTGTCTTCTAACGTGGAATTTGAATCCGTAATGATGTTGCTTGGAAGAAAGAGATTTATCTGAGGAAAAAATCATTCATATAAATCATTCATCGTGCAAATTGGAATAAAATTACTGTACATAAGTTTGTTCTTAGAATCTTAATAACACAAAAGACAAGAAAAATGGATGATTCAAAATGTAAGTTTTAAAAGCTAAAGATGATTCGTCAACGTTAAGCTACACATATAATTTTTTTATAAATAATATAATTTAAATAAAATGAATTGATGAATAATAATTACAAGATGTTTTTTCCCATAACAGAAAATGTATAAATGAATTAAAAAAGGTCGGTCATAATCGAAATTGGACCAACTCTTTTTTGCTTTTCCTAAAATGATGCTTATATACCGCAGCAACCATTCACATCCCAAATTTTTTGAAATTATTTGGATGTTTATTAGGTTTTAGTAGCCTCAGTATTGAATCGAAACAAACGCTAATAAAATCCTAGACCTAAAAATTTATATAAAATCTATAAATCGAACAGTCTAATAAAGATCAAACCCTGCAATTTGCAGGAACAATCTTGCCACGAATCGAACCACCAACGTTCTCACACAAAGCCGTGACTAAACCGTCACGTCCAACGTAGTGCAAGTTGATATTTGAGAGCTCAACGTCTTGACAAGGAAACGTTTTACTACATTGCATCTTCAAAGCCTCTTTGCTTGTGGAAGTTCCCCAAATATTGTTATACTTGACGTCTTTTATCTGAACATGAGAAGCATACTTTCCAGGACTATCACATTGCCCGTGTGGACAATACTGCTGATCAATGACGATAGGGTTTCCAACATTGATCATTTGGATGTTCTCGTACAAGAAATTCGAAACCGAAATCTGCGATACGGACTTAGCCCATGTCTTGATACGTAAACCGTCTGTGGTACCGTTGATAATCGAGTTTCTGACGGTTAAGCCCTGGACGTTCTTCTCCTCTTTATATCTCCCGAGACTCCCGACACTAATACCATGCCCTGGTCCGCATCTGTTGTTGGGAGATATCAAAACATCATATCATATAATAATAGACATAAATATTCGAGAATATTATTATATCTTATAGTTTACATATAGTAAACCAGTAAATAAAATGAAGAATAAATATAAGTATTATTCTCAATTTTTACCAGTTATCTAAAATAAAGAAAAATATTACAGCTCATTCAAAGTTTGTTAAGAAAGAAAAAGTTAAGGAAACAAATCACCTACTAAAGAGGAAAAGAATAAACTAAATGTTCCTCTATTTGTTATTTTCAATTCAAAACCTTCATCATTATTTCTTTAGTTAATTTCAAAGTAACATTTTGCACAGCTAGTGAGATTGAGTCAAGAGTTATATTTACCTGACATCAGAGATATCCAAATTGCTGGTTCCGTCAAGGATTGCGATACAATCGTCACCGGTTCCGATAGTGACGTTGTAGATTTGCATATGGCTAGATTTCCCGATCTTGATTCCGTCGGTATTAGGGCTATCTCCGGGAGCAGTGATGGTAACTCCGGTAATGTTAAAATCCTCAACGGAGAATAAGTTGAAATGCCCCATTTTGCTATTGATGGACCTTAGACCGTTGATCTTCGATGATTTAACAAAAGCAAACCCAATGTTCATAGCTAGTGTACGACAATTAGTGTTTTTGTTACAATCATTGAGAGGCCAAGAATAAGATCCTTGACCGTCAAGTAATCCACCGCCAGTAACAGTGAGATTATCGACGTACTTGAAAAGTATCCATTCTTCTTGGTTGATGGCGTAAGGATTACGAGGAGCCAATAAAGTTCCTCTGATAAAAAAAGTTATAGAGCTTTTGCAAGGACCAGAGAATGTTACTTGACGGAGATAGAATATTCCGGAAGGAATATAGACCGTTGATCTTCCGTAACTCCATTGGCAAGCTTCGTTCCACGCCTTTGTAAACGCAAAAGCGTTATCTCTTTGGCTATCTGCGCGAGCACCATAGTTTCTGACGTCAAAGATTTTTGGTTGGCCGGGATATTCCTTCGTGGAAGCGGCGAGGAAGAAGAAGAGAGAAGGCACACACAAAATCAGAAGAACCCTAGACGCCATTCTCTCTTCTTTGGTTTGGTAACCCTTTTTTGGTTGAAGGAAAATAAAGCGTTTAGGCTTCTTATTTATAGAGTTACAAGATAAGAATATATGTATTTATTTAACAAATATGGGAAACGCAATCTTTACTATCACCCATATGGAAAATACTTAGGAATAATATTATGAAAGGATCCTTTTAAGATGGAATAAGATGATTTTATGTACATATATACTACTAATAAATTATGAAATAAATGTAGGATTCATTCTTTTTCTACTTCTTTTTGCATATCCGCTTGAATCTATATAAATCTGTATAAGTTGGAATGTTTTGACTGTATATTGTGTCACATTACATTATACATTACAGTTCCACGTGGTATTTTTTATGATTTATTAAATTTGTATGTGTTAAATAAATTTATACTTCATTCATATAGATAAGAAATGTATACTTTACAGTTTACATGTGTATTTGTTATTAAAAAAAGATAATATAAAAGAATAAGATATGGGAATGTTTACCCTAAAATCATATATAAGAGATTCAATTATCTTTTTATCTCATTTAATTTTGAGTCAGGAAAAAATATATATACAGAGAAGAAACAAAATTATTAAAAATGTAAAATTTATTGGTTAACATTTTGTCTTTACAAAAAACATAGATATGTTAATATAACGAATATAGTAAATGATAGAATAAAGATATTTAGTATGGTTAAGTAAGAAAATTAACATTTTCAATAATTTCGTCTCTTCTTTGCATAGGATTTGTTTGCCAACTCAAAGTATATTAGATAAAAAGATAAGATTGAAAACTAAAGTTGATAAGATATTATATTGTTTCACAAAAATTAGACATTGGATAGATGTTTAAGATTAAATAATCTTGTTAGAAATAAAACTGAAGTCTATGATGTTGCATGTAAGAGCTAATACAGTAAAATAAAATTATAAATTAATAACATGGGGAATAAAATATTTTATTGATTTATATAAGTGTTAATTTTTAGATGTAGTAAAAATATTGAAAATGACTTTTTCACAAAAATTAAAACAAATTCAAAGAAAAACAAATAACATTTTTATCCAATTACGTTATATATTATATTCGTCCAACTTTGAACCGGAAAAGTTTATTAATTTACAATGATTATTAAATTGACAAGTATTAATATATAGATGTTTCACTCTAATAGGTTAAATGGACAACTATATGCGAAAATATTAGGGCGATATTACAATAATCACAATGTAAAGATAGACAAGCACAATGTAAAGCTGATCACGTACAGTTTTGTTTCTTCCTCTTCAATGTTAATCTCTCCATTCAGTTAGAGTTAATTTCTAGTCTGATACATAACAAAACTACAAAGTTTCTCGAGTTTTTTTGTTATTTGATAACTCTCTACACGATCTAATTTCAATATTACATGTCGGAAAACTTCCGGAAAGTACCACACAAATGTTTGTAAGATTGAGTAAAATTGAGTAAAGAGAGCTTTAATCTCCCATATTTGCAAGTCGATATAAATTTGGTATCACGGCGTGTAAGAGATCTTGACATGCTAACCTTACGCAGATGTGCATTGTTGCAGTGCCATATTGTCATTATTGGTAATATATATGCCTAAGTAAAGTTCATATTGATAAAAATTTTATTCAAACACTATTGCATCTGCTTGTCAATCGCATAATAACATTATTAATTGAAAATGTAGTTTTCACTATTATACAATATCCGTTCTTATTTCGTTTAAACCGGCCGAGCCCATAGTATTGCAAACTATCACACCATATGGGCTTTAACTTTACGTTGGTAAAACGTAAAAAGAAAATAGCGATCAAGTCTCAAGAAGGGTACTTTTAGAATTAATAGCAACTTTAAGGCGTAAATAGAAGTAATACAAATAGTTGGGGTTATTATGTAAATATGAAGAAGATTAAGATCCAGAAGATGGAAATGAAAAACACGGCACGCATTTCAAAGCCCAAAACGGGCGGGGGCAAACGTCACGCCTAATCTTATCTTCTTCTATCACACTCTCAGCTTATCTATGACTATGACTCTCATCATCAATTATTTCACACTATTAACAATCACCAAACCAGTGTGAACATTTTAATTCATAATTAGAGTAAGGTCATTAGGCTAAAAACTGTTTGATTTGGATTTTACAACTATAGGATAAGAACTTGTATCGCTGTCACAGATGATATTTTTTGGTCGTTTAAGCAAAGAAATATTACGAAAAAGAGATATTTTTTATTCTTACTTATTTTGGGATTATCATTTACCCGGAACGGGCAAAGCGGTGAGTCATCTTACCTTATAAATGATCACAAACCCGAGGACTGTGAGTTTTCGTGTAGAACAAATCCTTCTCTGAGAAAAAACAACAGATCCGAATTTTATCTTTAATCAGCCGGAAAAAATGGAGAAAGCGATCGAGAGACAACGCGTTCTTCTTGAGCATCTCCGACCTTCTTCTTCTTCTTCGCACAATTACGAGGCTTCTCTATCTGTAAGCATTCTATCACCACACACTCTCTCTCTCTCGATCTATCGCGATCTTTTGGTTGTCTTCTCTTGTGTTTGCAGTCTGGGGATTATGGATCGTTGTTGATCTGGATTCATTATATGGAATTTTCGATTTTGATTTTGATGCTGAATTATAATTTGATTCGAGGCGTGCCTGTGAGCTGAAAATTTTAAGTTTCAGCTCGATTGAGATCAAATTCAAGACTTGGATTTTGTTTTTGTATTTCGTTCACTGGATTGAGATAGATATCTTTTTTTTTTTTGTTGTTGTTTGATTTTTGTTCGATTGGGTTGAATTATCCGTGCTCTGCATGTACTGATGATTTCTTAAAAGTCAAAGCTTGATTTCAATTACTACGTGTGATCTCTTTAACGTGTTCTTTCCAAATTCCCAGGCTTCTGCTTGCTTGGCTGGGGACAGTGCTGCATATCAGAGGACCTCTCTCTATGGAGATGATGTTGTCATTGTCGCGTAAGTCCCATCTCTTATGCTTTTACTCTTTTGGTATTTGGTTTTTCAGCAACGTATGAAGATTTCTCGTCTCTTTCTGATAGACTTACACTTATTGATCCATTGCAGGGCACATAGGACTCCACTATGCAAGTCCAAACGTGGCAATTTCAAGGATACATATCCCGATGATTTGCTCGCACCTGTTTTGAGGGTCTGTCGCTATCTTTTCTATTCTGTTGTTGGTTTTTATTTCCTTTCTACGTCTATTTATAGATAGTTCTTCCTTGACATAGGCATTGATAGAGAAGACGAATCTAAACCCAAGTGAAGTAGGTGACATTGTTGTGGGTACTGTTTTGGCACCTGGATCTCAGAGAGCCAGTGAATGCAGGATGGCTGCGTTCTATGCTGGTTTCCCTGGTATGTTTCTTCTATGTACAGTACAATACAATGGTGAAAAGTCTTTGTTTTTATTTCCTGTATGCTCATCCTGTTATGTTCATTTGCAGAAACCGTGGCTGTCAGAACTGTGAATAGACAGTGCTCATCTGGGCTTCAGGCTGTTGCTGATGTAGCCGCTGCCATTAAAGCGGGATTTTATGACATTGGTTAGTGAATAACCGTCTTTAACTACGCCACATTTTTTCATAGAGAACCGAGCTGACGATATGATGGATGCAGGTATCGGGGCTGGTTTGGAGTCCATGACTACCAATCCAATGGCATGGGAAGGGTCAGTCAACCCAGCGGTACTGATTCTCTCTTATCTGGAGTCTTACTTGGCTCTGTTATTTTAATACGTACTATAATACGGACTATGTTATTTCAGGTGAAGAAGTTTGCACAAGCGCAGAATTGTCTTCTTCCTATGGGTGTTACGTCAGAAAATGTAGCACAACGCTTTGGTGTCTCAAGGCAGGAGCAAGATCAAGCTGCTGTAAGGGAACTGAACTTTTTCAGTATGGTTGTATTTTAAATAACCTATAACTTTGATCGCTATGCTAAGCTATGGAGTCATATTGCTAGGTTGACTCGCACAGAAAGGCAGCTGCTGCTACTGCTGCTGGTAAATTCAAGGATGAGATCATTCCTGTTAAGACCAAGGTATTTTTCAGATCCTTCATACAATAACTGTAACATTTAAGACTTCTCTTGGTGGATTAGTTACTGAACTTCATTCATGTTCTAGTATTAGTCAATAACGTGTGTTTTAAATTTCAGCTTGTTGACCCGAAGACTGGTGATGAGAAACCCATTACAGTTTCTGTTGATGATGGTATCCGACCAACCACAACTCTTGCTTCTCTTGGGAAGCTGAAGCCAGTGTTTAAGAAGGATGGCACCACTACTGCTGGTACTTTTCCCGAATCAATTGTTTCATTATGGAAACCACAGTTCTTATTATCACAATTTTAAATCCATTGCTTCATTTGTTCTGTCGCAAACAGGAAATTCCAGCCAAGTAAGTGATGGTGCAGGAGCGGTTCTCCTAATGAAGAGAAGTGTTGCAATGCAAAAAGGACTTCCCGTTCTTGGTGTATTCAGGTGGGTAATAATTACTTACAAAGCTACGACTGTGGAAGTCTGAAAACCGAAAAAACTGCAGAGGCTTGTGATTTCCATTTACACAGATATGCTAGTATACGTGGAAAATACATTGTTCTTTCTGTATTTGGCTTTTTCTAAGTAGCACACTATTGGACATATTGCAGGACATTTGCTGCAGTTGGTGTTGACCCTGCAATCATGGGTATCGGTCCAGCAGTTGCCATTCCTGCTGCAGTTAAGGCGGCTGGTTTAGAACTTGATGACATCGACTTGTTTGAGATCAATGAGGTATATAGCAAACAATTTCATGATCTTCTTATCACATATCTCTTCCCGCACATTCTGATGATGACCATCTGTTTGAATCCTTGTGTGTTCAGGCATTTGCATCTCAGTTTGTTTATTGCCGTAACAAATTGGGACTTGACCCAGAGAAAATCAATGTCAACGGAGGTGCAATGGCCATAGGCCATCCTTTGGGCGCTACAGGTATATCTGTTAAGAACAGGACTAAAACTGTTAAGCTTGTTCCAATTTACCAAACCATAGAGACTTGAATTAATGAGAATCTCTCAACTCTCAACCAAACCTTAAGAAATCCACAGCCGAGATATATCTTTATAAACTCTGTCCTCACTAATGGTTCTTTAACCAACTTACAAGAGCTCTATCTTGCCGCAGTCCGTCCTTTTCAAAGCATATCAATGTCTACATTGTGTCTATATAATTATAAAACGCTCATGAACAGTTGCTAATACTTGTTAAAACTCTCACAGGAGCGCGTTGTGTTGCTACATTGTTGCACGAGATGAAACGCCGTGGTAAAGACTGCCGTTTTGGAGTAGTGTCAATGTGCATTGGTATGCTTCTCACTCGAATAATTCATTGTGAATTTGGTGTCTGAAATATGTGTCTGAGGGATGGTTTTACTGATTTGGTAAACTCTGGCAGGGACGGGGATGGGTGCAGCAGCTGTGTTTGAGAGAGGAGATGGAGTTGATGAGCTTCGCAACGCAAGGAAAGTTGAAGCGCAAGGTCTTTTGTCCAAGGACGCTCGCTAGAGAGGACCATGCACCAAAACCGTTTTTCACCTCACCTCTCTCTTTTCTGGTCTTCTTGTCACTTTCTTCAGATATTATTATAGTTTCGAATAAAGCACACAACCAATGTTTGCCTGAGTCTTGTGTTGTTCTTGACCAGGTCATGTGTTTAGTATTTTTTTTAAGTGAAGGGGGATAATCTTTAAATCTTTTATATGTAAGAATATTGTTCTTCTCGAATTTCATCAGTTGTTGCTTCTAGAAATTTTAGATTTTTTGGGTGGCAGCCATTTCTATATTTCGATGGATAAGTCAAACGTTCATAAAGTCAAGGGTTCTGCCTTTTGTTTGTGTTTCATGATTTTACCTTGAATTTCATTAACTAAAACAGTGTTAATAGTAACAGTTGGGGTGGTGGCGCAGTTGGCTAGCGCGTAGGTCTCATAGCTACTGAGTGATCCTGAGGTCGAGAGTTCGAGCCTCTCTCACCCCATAATTTTATTTTCTCATAGCTATTTATATAACGTTCCTTCTAGTATTTTTTTTTCTTTTCGTTATAGTATCTTGTCTTTGATACCGGAGACGTTATAACGGCAGTATAAGACGTTATAATCATGTTCCAATGCATCCCCTCAGTTTTGTGTTAAAAACGAGCCATCAATGTTATCATATATGGAAATCATTATTGAGGCTTTGACCAATTAATTATGCGAATTGACCGACTTTGATCACTATACAGAGCAAAACAAATCCACTGAATCATTTATTTGTGTAGGTTCATCTTTTTTGGGCACCGTATTCATTTCTTATTCCATGAATTTGACGGAGTAATTTTGATTTTCTTTTTCGAGTAAGAATCTGGTCAAATATTCGATGAACCTCTACAAAAAAAATTAACCTCTATAAAAGTGTAGATTAACCAAGTGTTTCATCACAAACCATTTCAACGTAAACGAAACAACAACTACTACTCTCAACTTTACACTCTCTTGATAAGTCTCGATGATGAATAACATGAAGCTCTTGATCATCGCTGTGATGATCATCTCGGCAGCTTTGCTTCCAGCGCTTGTGGTCGGATCTCGTCCGGTAAAATGTGACAATTGCATGGACGGTGGAGAAAAAGAAGAGATCATGAAGATGAGTTCAGGTGTAGATGTGAGCCATAGGATACTTCAAGCTAAGAGATTTATAGATTACGAAGCATTGAAGAAAAACTTACCAGCCAAACCAGATGGTAAACCGGATAAACCGGATAACAAATACCGACGTGGTTGCAGTGCCGCTACAGGATGTTACCGCTTTACAAATTAAACATAAACCACCTCTCTCTTCTTCTTCTTCTTCCTTTCGTTGGTGTGTTTTATTTTATTTTTAATTAGTATTTCCAATCACATTTCTTATTATTATATTTTATTGCAATTTGTAAGCCTTTGAGGCATTATCTCCTAGAGAGTTAGAATAAACTTCGTTTAGAAATTGTCATCCTTTTCTCACCAAATGATTGACGAGTGAAAATTGATCTCATCGTAAAGTATTTTTGCGGTCAAGTTCAAACAAATTGATCCCTTCTCTCGCACCATATTCTTGTTTTATTTTATTTAAACGATCGATATATTTCCAAACCATTCCTCCAAAACTATCACACATTCACACCTACCAATTTCAACTTTAAATACAAAATATAGTCTTGTTGTAAATATAAGATACACTTTAGAAGTGTACACGTGAAATTCAGGTATATATATTACAATAGTAAGCAACCTCTAAGTACAATTAAATCAAGAAAAAAATAGATTTGAATTAATAGGAGCGGACATGGGATGCATGTAGAATTGTAGATTATCATTTATTATGGTGACTAGACCATTGAACTTTCCTATAACTTTGAAAATATTCTTATTTAGTCATTTAATTTAGATTACACCAAAACCCCAAATATGCCAAATTTTCTACAAATACCCCAAAAAAGACAATTTATAAAATTATTATCCAACCACATGTAATAATCTTTGATGACTTTTAAGTTTTAAATTTTAATAGTAGATTTAGATAATATAGGAACCAATTATTCAAAGGTCAAAGTTCAAACTAGCTTATCCAAATTCATTTTCGCTGATAAAAATACGTTGAAACTATCAAATAACAAAATACCATTACACCAACATCACCAACTTTTTAAAACCCCACAAGTTGATTATTTGAATTTGCTTTTAGGTCCTCAAGTTCAAGATTGTTTCAATTTGCACAATCTGCATAAATCTTTCTGAAATATAACTTTTTTGCCCTCTAAAACTCAAGGGTTTGATTTTTCTTCTTCAACTACGTTAAGATTTCTCCTACACTTTTCTTTTTCACCGTATTCTCTTTTAGTCCTCGATTCTCTACGCGTTTCAGCGTCAAGTCTTCTAGATCTCTAAAGCCTTCGTGCTCGCCAATATAAATCTCTGAGATCGGTCCCGTAAAATCGGATTCGCGTCGTTTTTGAGTAAAAAAAATGGCGCAACAATCGTTGATCTACAGTTTCGTCGCTCGTGGTACCGTTATCCTCGTTGAGTTCACAGATTTCAAAGGCAATTTCACATCAATCGCTGCTCAGTGCCTTCAGAAGCTTCCTTCTTCTAACAACAAGTTTACCTACAACTGCGATGGTCACACGTTCAATTACCTCGTCGAAAATGGATTCAGTGAGTCAAAATATTGCTCGATCTGTAAGCGTAGCTTGTTTGTGTTTTGATTTATCCATTGTTTGAATTAGATTTTTTGCCTAATTGAGAAATATGAATCGAGTTCTTATGTTTGGTATAGTTTCCAGTAATAATTATGTATTGGCGTTGATAATTAATTGATGTTAGATCTATGGTAATCAGTGATATTTTTGGTGGATCTATCAATGAATATTTGCAATTTTTGTTCTGGATCTATTGATTCTTTGCTTATTTGCGTGTAGCTTTCGATATCATGAAGTTTTTGGCATTAGTGTATTGTGTTCTTTATGTAACTCTGTTTTACTAAACCTAATTGGGTTTTGGGTGATGTTGATGGCGGATATGGTCTCTTTATGATAGTGTTAACTTTCTTATCAGCGATATATTGATGAATCTATTGCTTTATCTCTTAATATAGAGTTTAAAATGGACCGGTTTTGTTTTCGTTTGTGCAGCCTATTGTGTTGTTGCAGTTGATTCTGCTGGGAGGCAGATTCCTATGGCTTTCTTGGAACGAGTTAAGGAGGATTTCAACAAGAGATATGGTGGTGGAAAGGCTGCAACTGCTCAAGCAAACAGCTTGAATAAAGAATTTGGGTATGTGTTTTTTGATCTCTTTGATTGGTATTGAAAAGGGTCTATGATTCATGGGCATAGTTATTGATGGACTTCTTTTTGGCTTCTCTAAAGGTCGAAACTGAAAGAGCATATGCAGTATTGCATGGATCATCCTGATGAGATTAGCAAGCTTGCTAAGGTTAAAGCTCAAGTGTCTGAAGTTAAAGGTGTTATGATGGAAAACATTGAGAAGGTTTGATTCTGACCCTTTTTTCTTTTTATCGATATAGTTTTATGTTGTAAACCTTTTCGAACAGAGTTCAGCTTGTATGACTTTAGTACCAGGATCTTATGATTCGTAAAGCATAAACTGTAGAGAGGAATGTTTTATTCTCGGTTGTGAAGACATATTCTGTTGTTAACTCGTTTATGCATTCGTTTGCAGGTTCTTGACCGTGGTGAGAAGATTGAGCTTTTGGTTGACAAAACAGAAAACCTTCGCTCACAGGTTTGTTTTCTAAATGGTTCAAAGTCAATAGACCCACACAGAGACATGCAAGAGTTTGCAGCTTTCTCTTACTGATTGTTGTTTCTTGGGTTTCTAACTTTAAATTTGAACTCGACTTTATCACAGGCGCAAGATTTTAGAACACAAGGAACTCAAATGAGAAGAAAGATGTGGTTTCAGAACATGAAGATAAAGCTCATTGTCCTTGCAATTATCATTGCCTTGATTCTCATCATCATCCTCTCAATTTGTGGGGGATTCAACTGCGGTAAATAAGTCTGGAACATTTCTTCCCGGCGTTATCGACTGCGCTCTGTGCTTCCCAAGATCTCTGAGAATATCTTCATTCAGTTCGTTGTGCTACCTTTTTGTTTTGTTTTTGTTTTTGTGATTTCTATATTCTCATACTATATGTTTCTTCTTAGATTGTACTTCTTGAAATTTGTTTTGTATAGGCTATATATATTATACATATATGTATGCATGTTCGACAATCTGCAATGTTGCTATTGCTGGTACTGACACTAATTCTTGCAAACCAATATTTGGACGATACTTGTTCTTGGCAATTTACTAATTTCTTTGGTCTGTTGATGAGACTCTAGTTGCGGATTGCAGTGAGGTATAAGCATAGTCCACAGCCGGTTAATATTAAATGGAGATGAATATGTAATTAACACGGTTTCGTCTGACCGATTCACCAGAGTCTCCGGTTAGTTCATTAAGGGTTTGCTCAAACGCTTTCTCCTCTGCTTCCCTAATTTCGGAAACATTCGCCTGATTTTCTGAGATTTTGGAATTTCTTCGAATTGATTGCCATGCTGAGCTCAAGATTTCGACTGCTGAAATCGAGGCGACTTGCGGAGCCACCTCCGGCTGATGTCGCGGTTATGTGTATTTGCAGGAAATGAAAGTGATCTCCTTATTGCGGCAAATCAGCCACTTCCTGTCGACTAAAACTGTGGTGCAGCATGTAAGAACAAATGCAAGTTCGGACAAACGTGTTGTCTTGGTCAGTGGTTTTACTTGGCTTAGTCTTCGATTCTCTACGCGTTTCAGCGTCAAGTTTTCTAGATCTCTAAAGCTTTCGTGCTCGCCGATATAAATCTCTAATATCGGTCCCGTAAGATCGAATTAGATTCGCGTCGTTTTTTAAGGAACCAAAATAATGGCGCAACAATCGTTGTTCTACAGTTTCATCGCTCGCGGCACCGTAATCCTCGTCGAGTTCACAGATTTCAAAGGCAATTTCACATCTGTCGCTGCTCAGTACCTTGAGAATCTTCCTTCCTCGAACAACAAGTTTACCTACAACTGCGATGGTCATACGTTCAACGACCTCGTCGAAAATGGATTCAGTGAGTCAAAATATTGCTCGTGATGTGTTTGTGATTGTGTTTTCGATTAGTCGATTTATTCATTGTTTGGATTAGATTTCTTTTTACCTAATTGAGCATTTGAGAATCGAGTTCTTATGTTTGGTATATCTCTATGACTTATCTGAGTCGAGTTCTTATGTGTTTACCGTTTGGTATAATTTCAGGAATAGTTATGTATTGGGTTTGATAATTAATTGATGTTAGATCTATAATCAGTGATATGTTTGGTGGATCTATTTAAGCATCTATGCAATTCTTATTATGAATCTATGATTCTTGGCTTCTTTGCGTGTAGCTTTTGTTTTCATGAATTTGGCTGGTTTTTCAAATGAGAGTTGTTTGGGAAATTTGTGGATATATATCGCTCGAGTAAATTGCATTGGTGTATTGTGTTTATTATATTGCTCTGTTTTAATTAAACTTAGTTGGGTTTTGATGACGTTGGATATGGTCCATATCATATGGACTCTTTATTATATTTTTTAAGTTTCTTATGAGGGATATGTTTGTGCAGCCTATTGTGTTGTTGCAGTTGATTCTGCTGGGAGGGAGATTCCTATGGCTTTCTTGGAACGCGTGAAGGAGGATTTTTATAAGAGATATGGTGGTGAAAAGGCTGCAACTGATCAAGCAAATAGCTTGAATAAAGAATTTGGGTATGTGTTTTTTGATCTATATGATTGGTATTGAGAAGTTTGTATTATTCATGTCAATGACAGACTCCTTTTTGGCTGCTCTAAAGGTCGAATCTGAAAGAGCACATGCAGTATTGCATGGATCATCCTGATGAGATTAGCAACCTTGCTAAAGCTAAAGCTCAAGTGTCTGAAGTTAAAAGTTTAATGATGGAAAACATTGAGAAGGTTCGATTCTGACCCTTTTTTCTGTTAATGGTATAATTTTATGTTTTAATCTATTTCCAGTAGAGTTAAGCTCGTATGAGTTAAGTGTCATGATCTTTTGGTTCCTTAACCTTTAAATTGATGAGGGGAATGTCCAGTTCTGGGTTGTATAGGCATGTATGCTGACCGTTTTTACATTGTGGAACACATTCATTTGCAGGTTCTTGCCCGTGGTGTGATATGTGAGATGCTGGGTAGTTCAGAGGTTAGTTCTCTTAGGCATATGGTTCTAAGTTCCATACACATAGATATGCTTGAGTTGCCAGTTCTCTCTTACTAATGTTGTCTTGGGTTTCCAACTTTTAATTGAACTCGAAACTGTCACAGTCACAGCCGCAAGCTTTCTATATAAAAAGAACTCAAATGAAAAGGAAGAAGTGGTTTCAGAACATGAAGATAAAACTCATTGTCCTTGCAATTATCATTGCCTTGATTCTCATCATCATCCTCTCGGTTTGTGGGGGATTCAACTGCGGTAAATAAGTCTGGAACATTTCTTCCCGGCGTTATCGACTGCGCTCTGTGCTTCCCAAGATCTCTGAGAATATCTTCATTCAGTTCGTTGTGCTGCTTTCTTTTTGTGGTTTCTAATTTCTAATTTCTGCTATGTCCTTTCTACTTAGGTTGTACATAAATATTATACATATATGTATGTCCTTTCTTCTTTGAAATTGGTTTTGTATAGGCCATATATATGTATGAATGTTTTTGCTATTACTGGTACTGACACTGATTCTTGCGAACCAATACTGTGACGAGATTTAAATATGTAATTGGCAACTTACAAATTGCTCTGGTCTGTTGATGTCTTAATGAAGGCTCTAGTTGCGAATTTGCAGTGATGGTGATAACGGTGTAACATAGCCTAGATTGGAGACGAGTCTGTTTGGTCTGACCGGTTCAGCAGAGTCTTTTTTTTTTTTTCGTCCTTCAGCAGAGTCTCCGGTTAGTTCGTTTCTTTCGTTGCTGCCACATCACCTCGCTCGAACCTTTCTCTTCTGCTTCCCTAATTACGGAAACGATTCGTCTGATTTCGATTCTTCTAAACGATTAGTCGGCTAGCCATGTTGAAGACGACGCGCTCAAGTTCTCGACTACTGAAATCGAAACGACCTGCGGAGACACCTCCGACGCCGGTCCGAAGGCTTCTGGACTGGAGGTGATTTGGCGTCTAACCGATGGATAGCTGCGACTGCGATGCATTGTTAAGGAAACAGACAGAGATGAGTAATCCAAATGCACCTGTGACCTGCTTTGGTATTGTTTCTGATTCCCCTCCTATGTGAAATTCAATGCTTGTTAAATTAGGGAAATTTGGTAAAGCTAAACCCTTGGTTTCTAGCTTTAGAGTCTGATATTGTATTAGAGAGAGTGTTTTTATGTGTATCTTTGTTATCATTTTCGATGATTTGATCTATCTAGTTTTCTCACAATGTTATACACAATCTTTTAACCATTGATAAGCAACCTTCATTGAGATAGAGAGAGGCAAAGCACAAAGAAAGGAGATTTCAGAACTCAAAAGATTTCAGTTTTAAGTTTTCCTTATAATAGAAAAGGATCTATTAACCGTTGAAATTCTAAAGCTTTTACATTTCCTTCCAAACTCATTCCTCTGTTTTCTTATTTTCCTCTTTTCCTAAATCAGGTTTGTCAAAAAAAAATAAAAAAAAATGGGTTCAGTTTCTCTCTGAAGAAACCAAACGACCCAAAACAAGATAATTCCATAATTGTAATGGCTTCAAGTCCACCCAAGAAGACCTTAAATTCACAATCTTCTTCCTTAAGCCGGCCTCCACAAGCTGTCAAGTTTGGTCGCCGGACGTCCAGTGGTCGCATTGTTAGCCTCTCCCGTGACGATGACATGGACGTCTCTGGTGATTACTCCGGCCAAAATGATTACATCAACTACACCGTCCTCATGCCTCCAACACCTGACAACCAACCTGCTGGCTCCTCTGGCTCCACCTCGGAGTCTAAAGGTGATGCTAACCGAGGTGGAGGAGGAGGAGACGGGCCCAAGATGGGGAATAAGCTGGAGAGGAGATTGTCTGTCATGAAATCAAATAACAAATCAATGTTGTTGAGGAGCCAGACGGGAGATTTTGATCATAACAGGTGGTTGTTTGAATCTAAAGGAAAATACGGTATTGGAAACGCGTTTTGGTCAGAAGAGGATGATACCTATGATGGTGGCGTTAGCAAGTCCGATTTCTTAGACAAGCCATGGAAACCTCTCACGAGGAAAGTTCAGATCCCGGCCAAAATTCTTAGTCCCTACAGGTGATTGTTTGTTTTCACATTTTAAAACCCCTCAAGATTTTCTGCTTCTTTTATTGATGTCTATTACAGAACATCAAAATCTTACAATTAGTCCCCTTGTTTCAGGTTATTAATCGTGATTCGTCTTGTGATAGTCTTCTTCTTCCTTTGGTGGCGTATTACGAACCCTAATGAGGATGCAATGTGGTTATGGGGACTATCGATAGTCTGCGAGATTTGGTTCGCTTTCTCTTGGATTCTTGACATTCTTCCGAAGCTAAACCCTATAAATAGAGCTACTGACCTTGCTGCCTTGCATGACAAGTTTGAGCAGCCCTCTCCGTCAAATCCCACTGGTCGCTCTGATCTTCCCGGTGTTGATGTGTTCGTTTCCACGGCTGACCCTGAGAAGGAACCGCCTTTAGTCACTGCAAACACCCTTCTCTCGATCCTTGCTGTGGATTATCCAATTGAGAAGCTTTCTGCTTACATTTCTGACGATGGTGGTGCAATTCTCACCTTTGAAGCTATGGCTGAAGCTGTTCGTTTTGCTGAGGTTTCATTTCCGCTTTCTCTCCCTCTGTATCTTAACTAGTCTATTAGATGGTGGCAAAAATCTAAATGGTTTTGAATTTTGTTTGCAGTATTGGGTGCCATTTTGCAGAAAACATGATATAGAGCCACGGAACCCGGATAGTTACTTTAGCATTAAAAAGGACCCAACAAAAAACAAGAAAAGGCAAGATTTCGTCAAAGATCGTCGTTGGATCAAGCGTGAGTATGACGAATTCAAGGTCAGGATCAATGGTCTTCCAGAACAAATCAAGAAAAGAGCTGAACAGTTCAACATGAGAGAAGAGCTCAAGGAGAAGCGAATTGCCCGAGAGAAAAATGGGGGTGTATTGCCGCCAGATGGGGTTGAGGTGGTAAAAGCAACGTGGATGGCTGATGGTACGCATTGGCCAGGGACATGGTTTGAACCTAAACCTGATCATTCAAAAGGAGATCACGCCGGAATTCTACAGGTATGAACCATCAACTTCATTGATTTCAAGTAAAACCATGAAAACTTGTCAAACTTGACATAATGTTTTGTAGATCATGAGCAAAGTGCCTGATCTTGAACCGGTGATGGGCGGACCGAATGAAGGCGCGCTAGATTTCACAGGGATTGATATTCGTGTACCTATGTTTGCTTATGTCTCGCGTGAGAAACGTCCAGGTTTTGACCACAACAAGAAAGCCGGCGCTATGAATGGTATGGTTAGAGCTTCAGCCATATTATCCAATGGCGCGTTTATCCTCAATCTGGACTGTGATCACTACATCTACAACTCCAAAGCTATCAAAGAAGGAATGTGTTTCATGATGGACCGAGGTGGTGACAGGATCTGTTATATTCAGTTTCCACAACGGTTCGAAGGAATCGACCCATCAGATCGATATGCAAATCACAATACTGTCTTCTTCGATGGTGAGTTGTTACATTGATTTGCAACACAGCAAAATTGTAATGCTTATGTTACAAGCCACCATAACTTAAACATTATTCCGGTTCTGAAACAGGTAACATGAGAGCATTAGATGGGTTACAAGGTCCTGTCTATGTTGGAACAGGGTGTATGTTCCGAAGGTATGCTCTCTATGGATTCAACCCACCTCGAGCCAATGAGTACTCAGGCGTGTTTGGTCAGGAAAAGGCTCCAGCTATGCATGTCCGGACTCAGTCCCAAGCATCCCAAACGTCCCAAGCGTCTGATTTAGAGTCTGATACACAGCCTCTTAATGATGATCCAGATCTTGGTCTGCCCAAAAAGTTTGGTAATTCGACCATGTTCACAGACACTATTCCAGTTGCAGAGTACCAAGGACGGCCTCTAGCAGATCACATGTCGGTTAAAAACGGAAGACCACCTGGTGCTTTGCTCCTGCCACGACCTCCCCTTGATGCTCCAACAGTGGCTGAAGCCATCGCTGTCATTTCTTGCTGGTAACGTTTTGAAAAAAGAGATATGCTCTGTTAGTATAAATGGATATGTAGTTAAAAATGTTGAGTTTATTTGGCCTTTCAGGTATGAAGACAATACTGAATGGGGAGATAGAATCGGATGGATTTACGGGTCGGTCACGGAAGACGTGGTGACAGGTTATCGTATGCATAACCGTGGTTGGCGGTCCGTTTACTGCATCACAAAACGTGATGCTTTCCGTGGCACAGCTCCAATCAATCTCACTGACCGTCTCCATCAAGTTCTCCGTTGGGCCACAGGCTCTGTAGAAATCTTTTTCTCCAAGAACAATGCCATGTTCGCCACCAGAAGGCTCAAGTTTCTCCAGCGAGTCGCCTACCTCAATGTCGGGATCTACCCTTTCACTTCCATCTTCTTGGTCGTCTATTGCTTCCTCCCTGCTCTCTGTCTCTTCAGCGGAAAATTCATCGTCCAGAGCCTCGATATCCACTTCCTCTCCTACCTTCTCTGCATCACCGTAACCCTAACCCTAATCTCACTCCTCGAGGTCAAATGGTCGGGAATCGGACTGGAAGAATGGTGGAGAAATGAACAGTTTTGGTTAATCGGAGGCACAAGCGCTCATCTTGCAGCAGTCGTTCAAGGTTTGCTCAAAGTTATAGCCGGAATCGAAATCTCCTTCACCCTGACATCGAAAGCCTCAGGAGAAGACGAAGACGACATCTTTGCGGATCTTTACATTGTGAAATGGACAGGCTTATTCATCATGCCGCTTACAATCATCATAGTCAACCTTGTTGCGATAGTGATTGGAGCTTCGAGAACAATATACAGTGTGATTCCGCAATGGGGCAAGTTAATGGGAGGAATATTCTTTAGTTTATGGGTCTTGACTCATATGTATCCGTTTGCTAAAGGATTGATGGGTCGAAGAGGAAAGGTTCCAACGATTGTTTATGTTTGGTCCGGGCTTGTGTCGATTACCGTCTCGCTGCTTTGGATCACCATTAGTCCTCCAGATGATGTTTCAGGCAGTGGAGGAATCTCAGTGTAAATTTGGATCAGAATGTAAAAACTGAGGATTTTTAACTCTATTTTTTTTTGTTTGTAAAAGTAATTTTGGTTTATGTAAATTTATGTTGAAACAGACCAATTCTTGCTGTACTTCGTGTTAGCTTTTGATACACACCGTTGTTACATGGAACAGAAACAAACAGTTTTTTTTCATTAGTCCCATGGCTTTTATAATCTCTGTTTCTTCTTACAGAACAGAGGATCAGATTAAGAGAGAACGAAAAGAGAGAATTTTCAAATATACTATATTTGACGAAACTACCCTTGTTGGTCATGAACGTTGAATACCTGATCTGACAGATTTACCCTTCGTGGAACTTGACAAGAAAAAAGGAAATTAGTATCAGCCGACGTTGTTTCGTTGCGTGGACCTGAAGGAAGCTTCCTTTAATTTCCTTTTTTCGTTTAAGTCTCCACTTTTTACGCTCTCTATATAATATCGGACACTCTACTTCTCTCGTTCCATAATTCGATAACCAAATTTGAGAGAGTGAAACCCTAATTAGATAAGAATGGTAGATCACGGTATGTTCTACTCCTCCAGGATGAGTACTCTTTCTTCCAACGGAAGAGGCGACGCTTATACTTGCAAAAAAGCTCTTCACTTGACTCTGAATAAACCTAATGTTGTTAAAGCATGTTCGGATTTGAAGAAGAATGAACATCAGATATCTCGTGATTTTGCGGCAGAGACTAAGAAAAAGACTGAGTTTTTGGTGTTGAAGAAGAACAACGATGAGAGATCTAAGACTGGTGAAGTAACTAGAGAGAAGAAGCAATCGGCTCTACCTCTGAAACTTTCTAAAACCCCTAGATCTGGAACGGGAGAGATTAAGCAAACTTTGAAGAAGCGTGGCCTTTCCAAGTCTGTTCCAGAAACATCGAGGCTGATCAAGTTGAAGAAGCAGCCGCCTGTGAAAGTATCTGACAAACCTAAGAGTTGTCCTGTCTTGACGAAGAACGACACGGATACGTTGGAACTGTTCGAGATCGCCAAAAAATCTGCTGATTTTGCCAACGCAAAGGGAATACTCGCGTCTGAAGTAGAGACATCAATGTGTGTAGATACCCTCACTCTGCTCTTGGAGTTTCCCATCAGCGCAAGAGATATGGAAACAAGGAAGCTCATGGTTAGGCTAGAGCATCTTACAAAACACAAGAACCGAAAAATATGCAATTCTGCTTCAAAACTTCTTCAATGTTGGAGGGAGAGTATCAGAGAGCAACAACTCAGAGAGTCCCGTAAAACTCAAGGCTAAAATGTCACTAGGGAATTGAAAAGGTTGTAACTTGAAAACGTTGGTTGGTTGCTTATTCTTTTGCTTAAAGTAGAGTATTGTAGTCACTAATTCAATTACATTACTCAAACCCTAACAGTGAGAGGAATATGTATGTATTAAGGATTTTCACAATCTCTCTTAGCTTTGTGTTATTCAAGTTCAGTGTGTATTTCTTCTGTTTAGGCAATCAATGAAATTAGAGTTTTGTTCTGAAAATTTGTTTTCAGTTGTCGATTGTAACTGAGAGACAATAAGTCAATACTTGAGAGAGTTTCTCATTTGCATAATGGTTTTCCAACATAAGCTCAAAGATCTTCTATTAAGAGAATCCATGGAACTAAAAAAGTTAAGAAATCAACAGTAATGGTTATTAGTTTTCTATGCATTTGTGTCTTTATTCGGAAACAGCCCTCCTGATATATCGAGCGGACTGTTTCAAGAGGTGATGATAAACACTATTCTCCATTGTCAGAGCAGAACTATTTTCCTAAACTTACAGTTATCTCGGTAGCAAACCTTCTTGGGGAGACCATATGGCGTGTTCATCATGATTCCTCTGTGAGTGAAGGAAGATAAACAATACTTCAAATGCAATTTTTGTTTTAAGAGAATATTTGGGTCTAATAAAGCTTTTTGATATTCTCAGGGAGCTTTTGAGCTATTTTCCTCTGCTTTTTCCCACTCCTCTGTTTCATATTTGTATATGACATCAAGAGATAGATATGTACGTGTATGAATGTAACTATTGAAAATTCATCATTCCAACATTAACCATAAAAGTAACTACTTCATAACAAGACCAACAACGACTTGACATGCATTCAAAGATCAAAAGCAAAACCGAAACAAACCAATTATCTTAACAAGCCAATCCGGCTTGTATGAAGCGATGACTTGAGCTATAGCTAATCCAAGCAACAGTCCAGTCCCATATCCTGTTGCCACTGCTTTCCAGTTCAGCACTTGCTCCTGTTCTTCGTCTTCTTCCTTAGGTTGTTGTGTTGGCGGCGCATTCTTTCCAGAGCAAGTTTCCTCCAAAGGAAGACCACAAAGCCCTGCATTCCCTTCAAAGGAGGATTTATGTTGCCCAATAATCTGTGTTCCTTGTGGTTTTCACCCTTGAGTTTATTGTGAGATACATTTATGTATGCCAAAAACGAGAGGGTCTTGAGTCCATTAGGAATAGTCCCAGAGAGTTGGTTTCTTGACAGGTCTAATGACTCGAGCTCAGTAGCATTGGCCAAAGACAGAGGAATATGGCATGTAAATGCGTTGTTTGATAAATTGAGTGCAATGAGTTCCTTCAAGAGACCAATAGATTTAGGAATCTGTCCTTCTAATCTATTCCCAGAAAAATCAATGGCACTGTAGGAGTTGAGGACCATCTGTTGCTCCATGGATAACCCTTTGTATTTCATATCTATAGTATCCCTATACACATACGAATCTATACCGAATGCATTATTCTTGTATACCATATATAAATCTCCATCTTCATTCACCGTGAGTGATGATGTTTTCCAGTTCACAAAGTATCTTGGTGACAAGGTTCCAGTAAACATATTATCAGCTATCTCAAATATCCGCAACTCAGGAAACGCGAGAGGACTTTGATGAGGAGGAGCTATAGGACCATACAATTTGTTTGAACTTAGGATAAGGACTTGCAAATTTGGTAAAGCCTTGAGCCAGAAGGGAAATGTGTCTTTGATTCTGTTGTTGTCAACGCTAAGAAACTCTAGAGACGAGCAGTTTAGGAGAGATCTTGGAAGCGTCCCAGATATTAGATTGAAGCCAATGTCGAGTGTCTGAAGAGAGTCCCCGGCACATAATGTGTCAGGAATACTTCCTTCCAAATTGTTCTTTCGAAGATGCACAAACGTCAAATTACTCAGACATTGAGGAATTTTACCGGTGAAATTGTTGTAAGGTAGAGAAAGAGCAGCAAGAGAGCTTCTGTTGCAGATTGAAAGAGGTATCTCTCCTGAGAAATTATTATAACCCGCAGAGAAGGCTTTGATAGAGAGTGGTAGATTAGGAAGTGCCCCTTGAATATTGTTTGAATGCATAAATAATATCTCCATTGATGAATTTACTAAAACATCTGTTGAACCTTCGAAACCGTTGAAAGAATTATTTGCAAGACTCATTGATCTTAGGCGAGGAAGTCTCCATAACCACTCAGGGATTTTACCATTGATTCTATTGTTGGACATGTCTATATACTCCAACTTCTGAAGGGTCTTTAAGATGTTTGGAAACTCTATGATGCCGCATTGCTCCAATAGCAACTTCTCAAGGGTTAGTGGGATGTATAAATCTGACCTTAAACTTCTCGGAGATATACTGTTACCGGAAAGATCGAGGTATGTTAAAGATTTGAGAGAGGAGAAGAGGTTTAAGTCGAGTGGGTAGCTTATGTTTAGAAAAGAAAGTTCAAGACGCTTTAGGTTTATGAGCTTTGAGATAGGCTCTAGGATTTGTCCTTCAAAAGGTTTAAGCCCAAGGTAAAGGATCTCGAGCTTCGATGAGGTAGAAACTTCAATGGAACCGGTGAAATGGTTTCCATATAAATTAAGATATGATAAAAAGGGCATCATGAGGAGAGAAGAAGGGACGGTTCCAGAGAATTTATTATTTTCAAAGTCTAGATGGGAGAGGTTAGTTAGATTTTGTACCTGTGGGAAACCACCAGTGAGCTGGTTATTGGAAAGGTGCAACTCGGTTAGCTGACTTAGGTTACTAAATGAGGAAGGAACTTGGCCAGTGAAGCTATTAAAGGAAAGATCCAAAACCTCTACTTTGTTGAGATTACCAAACTCGGAAGGGAATGAAGTGGAGGTGAAGTTGTTGTGAGAGAGATTAAGGAAACGGAGCTGATGAAACCAGAATAGGCTACTGTTGGGATTCAGAGTTCCACTGAGACAAGCGTTGAGTTGTAGCTTCGTGACCACACCCGTCGAGTTATCGCACCAGACTCCATTAGAGTGGTCACTATGGTTGCAACGATGGGTATCAAACTCGTTCTTGAACTGTGTAAAGGCTTGAATCTGATGGGAACGACAAGCAACAAGATCAAGAACGGGATAACTGAAAGTGAATAAGCTTGAAGTCGAAGAGGAGACACAACAGAGTAATAGTAGCGAGAGAAAACGCAAACGCAGATGTGATCCTGACATGGTTCATGGAAACTTTTTAACAAGGATGATTTAGTTTAAAGAAAAGCGAGAGTCAAGATTGATATAAATATAGGCATATATAGATACGTGGTTATGCATAATTGGAGCACAAATTGACTTATAAGAAGTTATAGCCGTGAAGTCTTTGTATTCGATCGGGAGTGAAGAAAAGTATGGCTAAGTGGGTCAAGGCTAGGTGCCACTAAAGTCATGAAATGAATCCACGTTAGTTGAAATTCCTAACGTATAACTTGGATTGGAATCACATCAGTTTGAAACTTCTAAAACTTACTTTTCAAAACTACAAAAAATAAACTTACCATAACGACAAACCCATATACGTTTGTTGATTAATTGTGCTATCTGAGTCTTTAATCATTGGTATAAAACTGGTGAAAAATACGAGTTTGGTAATTGATAATGATGTTATATTCCAAAAACATGAACTACTTGAATCTTGATAGACATCTAAAGACCAAATGTAAAACAAAATACGTCGACGTGTCTTATCGGCAACAAATAGCATCATCGAGTCATCATTCATAATCATATATATGGGCAACACTTGATATTTTGATGCCTCGCGTCTTTACATGAGTTATAAAGGGGCCATTTGCCACACTTTCCAGATTTTATGTTTGAATACTAGTTTTACTATTAGTGATTTTTTTTCATTCCATATATGAACACAAAATTATATTGTGCATTTTGTTTTGTTACAATTTTTCTCTTCTATTCAATACGATTATCTTAGAACATATACTATAAAAAAATACATTATGCATTTTAAAATGATAATTTTAGTTAATTCATTATAATATATAGTTCTTTACATTATTTATCTAGTATTGTTTTCCTGGGGCAAATTCTAAATCTGAAACGGTGACCATCTACCTTCCAGGGGTCAATAAATACCCCATGCAATTTTTCCAAAAGGGATCAATGTAACAATCGTTAGTTTCTTTCTCAGCCTCAGGTAAGCTGTCCCCACATATCCCTCCCTCTTTCTAATTATCTGATTGTAGTTTGTATAATGTTTTGTTGTATTCGTAAGACTTGATCAACTTGCAAGCAAAAGAGATGGTGCAAAAGGTGGAAGCAAGGGGTGGTGAGATAGGAGATGTATGGGATGATGGTGCTTACGACGGTGTTAGAAAAGTATACGTAGGGCAAGGCGAAGATGGTATAGCCTTCGTCAAGTTTGAGTATGTCAATGGTTCTCAAGAGGTTGTTGGAGATGAACGTGGGAAGAAGACTTTGCTAGGAGCTGAGGAGGTATACTAATATATCTATCGATCTATGCATGTTGAGATTTGTTTATTGGTTTCTTCATTGAGAATTCTCTTTGCAGTTTGAGGTTGATCCGGATGACTACATCGTATACGTGGAAGGTTATCATGAGAAAGTTTTTGGGGTAACAACAAAAGAAATCATCTCCACTCTTACTTTCAAGACTTATAAAGGCAAAACTTCTCCGCCGTTTGGAATCGTCTCGGGGACAAAGTTTGTCCTCCAAGGTGGCAAAATCGTTGGGTTTCACGGACGTTCTACCGATGTTTTGCACTCACTTGGAGCCTATATATCATCGCCGGCCACTCCCAAATTGCGTGGAAAGTGGATTAAGGTAGTAGTAATATCTTAGATGCATGTTACCAATAATAATCAAAATCTAATTCTCTTAAGAATATAGAACTAACAAGTGTTACTTATTTATAAGGTGGAGCAAAAAGGAGAGGGTCCAGGGCCAAGATGCTCACATGACATAGCACAGGTGGGAAACAAAATTTTCTCATTTGGTGGTGAGCTCACACCAAATCAGCCCATAGACAAACACCTTTACGTTTTTGACCTCGAGACCAGGACTTGGTCCATTTCTCCAGCCACCGGAGACGTTCCAAACCTCTCTTGCTTAGGCGTCCGTATGGTGTCAATTGGATCAAGCCTCTATGTCTTTGGAGGCCGAGACGCTTCACGCAAATACAACGGCTTCTACTCGTTTGACACGACCAAGAACGAGTGGAAACTGCTAACTCCGGTCGAACAAGGACCCACTCCTCGTAGCTTCCACTCGATGACCGCAGATGAGAACAACGTTTACGTTTTCGGTGGAGTGAGTGCTACGGTTCGGCTCAAGACACTAGACGCTTACAACATCGTTGATCACAAGTGGGTGCAGTGTTCGACCCCGGGAGGTTCGTGTAGCGTAAGAGGAGGAGCCGGGCTCGAAGTGGTTCAAGGGAAAGTATGGGTTGTGTATGGATTCAACGGATGTGAAGTAGATGATGTTCATTGCTACGATCCAGCTCAAGACAAGTGGACACAAGTGGAGACGTTCGGTGAGAAGCCTTGCGCTAGGAGTGTGTTCGCTAGTGCGGTTGTTGGGAAACACATTTTGGTCTTTGGAGGTGAGATAGCGATGGACCCAAAAGCTCACGAAGGTCCGGGTCAATTGAGTGGTGGAACTTTTGCGTTGGATACAGAGACGTTGAAGTGGGAGAAGCTGGATAAGTTAGGTGAAGAGGAAGAGACTCCGAGTATCAGAGGTTGGTCTGCGTCCACGACAGGTACCATTGATGGTAAGAAAGGACTGGTGATGTTTGGTGGGAAAGCTCAAACCAATGATCGGTTTGGTGATCTCTTCTTTTATGGAGTTGACTCTGCATAAACGCTGTTCGGTGACGGTGATGATGAGTGTTTGTAAATATGTGTGTGTGATGCAATAAGGGAGGGTCGTAAATCGTAAGACTATATGATCCTGTATGTTTGTTTGCATGTTTCGTGTACGGTGTACCAATAAATTTCGATAAAATAAAATAAAATAAATGAACAACGATGAATGTGTTTGAAACTAAACCAATTTAGACCAAGACTGCATTTCGATTTATATTAAACCGGTATATGTATGATTTAATGAACCGGATTGTTTGGTTTAAGTCCTCTCTTATTATGAAAACAAGTCGAGAAGGAGATTTTATGGCGCGATAACGGCGGAGTGCGACCACCGTCACTCTCGTCGAGTTTTGGTGGAGGCTTTCAAACTCAATGAGCATCAGGTGATTTCATTTTCGTATATCTTATCGTCTTTTCACTAGCAAGAACAAATGCTCTTTCCTTTTCTCTGGGGTTCGCTAATTATATTCAAATGCTGATTTAGTTAAGAACACCAAAATTAGTTTTGACTACAGTCATGAAACGAAACCAATCTTTTGAATTGAATTTAGGGTTTTAGCTTCTCGGATTGATGTTTTAGGGTTTTATTATTTTGGCTGTCTACTTGTTGATTTTTGTGTTTCAAAGCACACTACAAGTTCAGCTCTCATCTGAAAATAGATCTCTCTTGGTGTGTTTCCTTTTATGAGAATTCATGAGATTGGAGTTTGATCTGTTAGAAATAATTTCAGTTACAATTGAGAGACAATACACTTGCGAGAGTTTTCATGCGCACACTTTATTTCATTGTTATCTGAGAAAATTAGTTCAAACTGTGACGCAGATTGTTGTATTTGGTAAGTCCTCTAATGCTACAAGTTTGTTTATTCACATTAAACTGTTTTGTATCATTGGTGGGGGGTGCCATATGCACTCCACAGAGGGATCTCATGAATGTCTAGTTTGAGACTGAATTCTTGAAACTGGTAATATAGTCTCTGACTCTCTTATGTTTACTTGATCCATTTTATCTTAACAGGATGCTGGAAGATGACGTCTTGCGTTATAAAGAAAGTTCAGCTCGAGTTATTTCAAGAATTAGAGAAGATCCAAAACAGTATATCATAAGCCTCTTTCTCAACCAATATACCAATACATGCATCAAGACATTGTCAGCCAAACAGAGATCTTAATTAAGGGAACCAAAAGTTACAGAAACTAGCAAAACCTCTTTCTTACATCAGGTAACAATATATCCACATACTACATAGTCTACATTTACATATCACTTTTTTGTTCTACGTTCTTCTTATTATTAAAACTATCCCATCTTGAATCCAGAGTCATAAACAATCTAACTGGATTGTCTTCCTTGCGCTTCTCCGGACCAACTATCTTGACTAACCACTTCGGCTTGAATGAAGCAATAACGTGTGCCATTATCAATCCAAGTAACAGTCCAGGCCAATACCCTATAACCACTGCTTTCCAGTTTAACACTTCTTCATCTTCGTCTTCTTCCTTTGGCTGTGGTGTTGGTGGCGCAAAGCAACTTCCTTGGAGAGGAAGACCACAAAGACCTGCATTCCCTTCAAAGGAGGATTTAGATTGCCCAGTGATTTGTGTCCCTTGTGGAATTTCACCTATGAGTTGGTTATGGGCCACACTTATGTACGCCAAAAACGAGAGGGTCTTCAGTCCATTAGGAATAGTCCCTGAGAGTTGGTTTCTTGAGAGGTCTAGTGACTCCAGCTCTGTCACGTTTGCCAAAGACAGAGGAATATGGCCTGTGAATGCGTTGTTTGATAAGTTGAGTGCAATCAATGCCTTCAAAAGACCAATGGATTCGGGAATCTGTCCTTCAAGTTTGTTCCCAGAAAAATCAATGGTGGCATAGGAAGTAAGGACCTTTCCTTGCTCCATGAATAGACCTTTGTATTGCAAATCCACTGTATCTTCGTAGATATAGTAAGGATTGTTGTAGTCTCCCATATAGATTCTCCCATCTTCATTCATCTGGAGTGATGATGCTTCCCAATTCACAAAGTAATTTGGTGGCAAGCTTCCTGTAAAGTTGTTATCTGATATTTCAAGTATGCGCAGCTTGGGAAACGCAAGAGGACCTCGATCAGGAGGAGATATAGGGCCATGGAATTTGTTTGAACGGAGGGTAAGTGCTTGTAAATCAGGCAAAGCCTTAAGCCAGAAAGGAAATGTGTCTTTGATTTTGTTGTGGTCTACACTTACAAACCTTAGCATGGAGCAATTCAGAAGAGACCTTGGAAGCTTCCCGGTTAGTTGATTGTAGCCAACGTCAAGTGTCCGAAGCAAGGCACCATCAGAAAATATATCTGGAAGACTGCCTTCCAAGTTGTTCTTCCGGAGGTTCACTACAATGAGAGACTCTTGGAAATCACTCAAACATCGAGGAATTGGACCGGTTAAGTTGTTGTAGGATAGGTCAAGAATAGCAAGAGAGCTTCGGTTGCAGGTTTCAAGAGGTATGTTTCCTGTGAAACTATTGTTCCATGCAGATAAGAGGTTGATAGAGAGTGGTGGTTTAGGAAATGGTCCTCTAAAATGGTTATAAGCCAAATCTAAAAGCCTCACCGATGAATTCACTAAAACTTCCTCCGAACCTTCTAAATCGGTGAACAAATTGTTAAAAAGATTCACTCTGCGGAGACGAGGAAGGTTCCAAAACCACTCAGGGACTTTCCCTTTTATTTTATTGTTGGAAAGGTCTATATGCTCCAATTTCGTAAGGTTCTTTAAGATGGTTGGGAACTCAATGAGGCCGCAACTTAACAAGACCAAATTCTCCAAGTTCAGTGGGATCTTGGAATCTGAAGTTATACTAGTAGCCAATAAACTATTACCGGAAAGAACAAGCCTCACCAAAGATTTGAAAGAGGAGAAAAGGTTTAAGTCAATTGGGTAGCTTGTTTTTAGGAAAGAGAGGTCGAGATGCTTGAGGTTGATGAGCTTTGAGATAGGCTCTAGGATTTGTCCTTCAAAATGGTTATTCCCAAGGTACATGAACTCAAGCCTAGATGACGTAGAGGAGTTAGGAGCTTCAATAGAACCAGTGAGATAGTTTTCACGCAGATCAAGAGATGATAAGAAAGGCAAAGTGAGGAGAGAAGAAGGGATGGTTCCAGAGAAGTGATTATAGGAAAGCACTAAAATCGAGAGTTTGGTTAGATTTTGTACAAATGGGAAACTACCCGTGAGCTCATTATGGGAAAGGTCTAAAATGTTAAGCTGGCTAAGGTTACTAAATGAGGAAGGAACTTGACCTAGAAAGCCATTAGAGGAAAGATACAAGACCTCTAATCTGTTGAGATTTCCAAATCCAGAAGGGAGCGAAGCAGAGGTGAAGTTGTTATTTGAGAGATTAAGGTAACGAAGATGCTGCAATCCGAAGAGGCTACTGTTAGGCTTCATAGATCCATGAAGGCAGCCACTTGGGAGTTGTAGCTTTGTGACCACACCGGTCTTGTTATCGCACTGGACTCCATTGAAGTAGTCAGTTTGGTTGCAATCGCTGGAATCAAACTCGTTTTTGAACTGTGTCAGTGCTTGAATCTGATCGGGACGACAACCAGCAAGTCCAACAACAAGAGTGAAGCTTGAAGCAAAGATAAAAAACAGTAAGAGCACCGACAGTATGGTCTTCATGAAAACTTTTATGAAGAATAACATTATTTAAGCAAAGAGATGGAGAAGCCGAGTATGATGTGTTCTTTTTAGATGAAGAATTTATATTCTCTTTGAATTTTCTAGTGCAAATAAGTGATAGTTGTTGAAGACTTTATATTCTCATTAAACTTTCTTGTGCTAATTTAAAGAATTTGTGACCTTTTTACAATGAAATGGCATTAAATTTTGTTTGTTGGTTGGTAGGAGAAGACTTGGTTAAATTGTTGATAACCTTTAACGTCTTGAGGATAAGATTTGATGTTGATTTGTTGATGGAATGGAGAAGAAGACGTTGCAAACTTTGAAAACAGAGACATCTCTTTGCGTTATCAGTTTCCCTATCAATCAAGCTCAAGAACTTTAGAAAAAAAACTGCGAGGGTTGATGCTTGAGCTTGTGAATTAGTGGAGATAATATCAATTTTGGAGAAAGAGAGTGTGAAAATATAAATCTCTTTTGTGTTTGTTTGACAATTCGTGTGACATAAGTAATAAGAAGCTGAACCAGCAAAAAGTTAACCAATTTAGACCAAAACTACACTGCGGTTTATATTAAAACCGTTAATACATATTTAATATACCAGATTATTCTATTTCAGTAAAGTCGAAAAGGAGATTTTATGACGCGACGACAGCGGAGCTATTGCGATCACCGTCACTCACTCTCGTCGACGTTTTGGTGGATGCCAGGTGATTTCATAAGCAAGAGTAATCGAATCCTCCTTTAAATTTTCTTTCCATTTTTGGGTTTAGCTAATTCTCTTTCTTTGATCCTAACGTTGATGATATAGTTAAGAAAAGCAACTCTCAAGGTCAATTAGTTTTGACGCAATCATGAAATGAAATCAGTTAATAGTCAATTTGATTATAGGGTTTAGGGGTTAAGCAACTCTGGATTGATATTTTAGGGTCATTGATAGCTCTCTGTTTGTATTGTGCATACTTTCTTTCTCTGTTATCTGAGAATATTAGTTCAAAGTGTAAGAAGATTGTTATATTTAGTAAGCCCTCTCATGATATTTTTTTTTTTTTAATTCACATCAAACTGATTTGTTTCATCAGTTGTAAGTGGTAACATTTACTTTTAGAAAAAAGAGATCTCGTCAATGTATGGTCTGAGATTGATCTTATACTCTTATGTTCACTTCATCTAGTTTGTCTTAACAGGAAGTTGAAACAGCGGGCTTTCGTGCATTACAAATCATCGGCTCGGGTTACTTGAAGAATCAGAGAAGAACCGAAGCAGTATGTCATAAGCGCCTCTATCTCAACAATCTACCATGACATTATCATCCAATAGAGAGATCGTAATTAAGGGAACCAAGAGTTACAGAAACTAGTCAACTTCTTTCTTACATCAGGTAACAACAACATATCCACATACTATTATTTTCATATCACTTCTTCTTCTACAGTATCCTTATTATTAAAACTGTCCCATCTTGAATCCAGATTCATAAACAATCTAACTGGATCTACTTGCTTGCCCTTAGCTGGACCAAGTATCTTGACAAACCACTTCGGCTTGAATGAAGCAATAACGTGTGCCATTACCAATCCAAGTAACAGTCCAGGCCAATACCCGAAAAACACTGCTTTCCACTCAATCACTTCGTCCTCTTCTTCTTCTTCGTCTTCTTCCTTGGGATATTTTGTTGGTGGCGCAACGCAACTTCCTTGGAGAGGAAGACCACAGAGACCTACATTCCCTTCAAATGATGATTCAGCTTGCCCACTAAACTGTGGTCCCTGTGGTATTTCACCTTTGAGTTGGTTATGAGCTACACTTATGTACGCCAGAAATGAGAGGCTCCCGAGTTCTCTTGGAATATTCCCTGATAGTTGATTTCTTGACAGGTCTAGTGACTCGAGCTCCGTAACATTTGCCAAAGACATAGGAATATGGCCAGTGAAGGCGTTGTTCGATAAGTTGAGCGCTATCAATTCCTTCAACAGACCAATAGACTCAGGAATCTGTCCTTCAAGTTTGTTTCCAGAGAAATCAATGGTGCTGTAGAAAGTAAGGACTTTCCCCTGCTCCATGAATAGACCTTTGTATTGCAAATCCATTGTATCTTCATAGATATAATAAGCATTCTTGTAGTCTCCCATATAAATACGCCCATCTTCATTTATCTTGGGTGATGATGCTTTCCAGTTAACAAAGAAATTTGGTGGCAAGCTTCCAGTAAAGCTGTTATCTGACAATTCAAGTATCCGCAGCTCGGGAAACGCGAGAGGACCTCGATCAGGAGGAGAGAGATGGCCGAAGAATCTGTTTGAACGGAGAGTCAAGACATGCAAATTGGGTAGCGCCTTCAGCCAGAAAGGAAACGTGTCTTCAATTCTGTTGTTGTCAACACTCAGAAACCTCAGAGAGGAGCAATTCAAAAGTGATTTTGGAAGCTTCCCGGTTAGTCGATTATAGCCAACGTCAAGCGTCTGTGTCTTAGCACCGCTATGGAACTCGTCAGGTATACTTCCTTCCAAGCTGTTCTTCCTGAGGTTTACTACTTTTAAGTTACTCAGACATTGAGGAATTGGACCGGTGAATTTGTTGTAGGATAGATCAAGGACGATGAGAGAGCTTCGGTTGCAGATTGAGAGAGGTATGTTCCCTGTGAAACTATTGTTCCACGCAGACAAGTAGATCGAACCGAGTGGTGGAGTAGGAAACGCTCCTGTCATGGAGTTATAGGCAAAATCTAGTAACTGCACTGATGAGTTAAGTAAAACTTCTGAAGAACCTTCGAAACCAGTCAAAGAATTGTTAACAAGATTTGCTATGCTAAGACGAGGAAGCTTCCAAAACCACTCAGGTACTTTCCCTTTGATTAGATTGTTGGAAATGTCTATATGCTCCAAGTTTTGAAGGGTCTTAAAGATGTTTGGAAACTCGATAATGTCGCACTGGATCAAAATCAAGCTTATTAAGCTCAATGGAAACTCTGAATCTGAACTTAAACTGGCTGGTAATAACCTATTTTGACGAATATCAAAGACCAACAAAGATTTGAGAGGAGCGAAGACGCGTAAGTCAATTGGGTGACTTATGTTTAGGGAAGCAAGTTCAAGATGGTTGAGGTTTATGAGCTTTGAGATAGGCTCTATGATTTTTCCTTCAAATTGGTTAAACCCAAGGGACAAACGAACTAGCTTAGATGAAGAAGAAGAGTTTGGGACATCAATAGAACCAGTGAGATGATTCTTTTTCAGATCAAGATAAGACAAGAAAGGCAAAGTGGGTAGTAAATCAAAAGGTATGGCTCCTGAGAATTGATTGTAAGAAAGGTCTAAAAAGGAAAGCTTTGTTAGGTTTCTTACAGGTGGGAAACTACCAGTGAGCTCATTATGGGAAAGGTTTAAATGGGTAAGCAAGATAAGGTTACTAATTGAGGAAGGAACTTGACCAGTAAAGCTACTAGAGGCAAGAGACAAAACCTCTAATCTGGTGAGATTGCTGAATTCAGAAGGGAGTGAAGAGGAAGTGAAGTTGTTGTGAGAGAGATTAAGGTAACGAAGCTGATGCAACTCAAAGAGACTACTGTTTGGTTTGAGAGTTCCAGTGAAGCAACCACTTGGGAGCTGAAGCTTCGTGACCGCACCAGTCGTGTTATCACACTGGACTCCGTTTAAGTAGTCACTGCGGTTGCAGCCGTCAGATTCAAACTCATTCTTGAATTGGATTAGAGCTTGGATCTGGTCAGGAAGACAAGCAAGAGCGTCGGTCGTCAAGAAGCTTGAAACGAAGACGATACAGTAGAGTAAGAGTAGCGAGCAAAAATGCAAACGCATGGTGTTTGTGATTGAACCAACAAGTTGAGGAAATTATTGAACCCAAAAAAAGACATATCAAAGATTTGCTATATATATGTTATTTTAAGCCGCCTTTACTAAATATGTGGGGTTTAAATGTCACGTGAAATGTCTACGAGTCACATTTGTTCATGAAGTAAATTCCACGTGGACATCTCTGACTATATAACTGGGAGTTATAGTTGACTGTTAAAATTGGCTTCAAAATTTAGCAACAAGAGGAAATCAACACTCAGCAATTTACTCTCATTGGATCAAATGAACGCACATTAATATGACGTAACGATGATGACAATTCTGTTTAATAGTATCTTATTGTTTACAGATACAGAAAAATAAATTAAGTGGGCCTTTCAATAATTAATAGGTTGGTGAAATGTTACCTTCTCTTGATATTTTTTTAATTTTCATTTATTATGAGTATGTTGCGTTATGAAACAACTCGCATTAATTTGGTTATAGATTGGAGAAAGAAGAAGTCATGGTCAAAACTCAAAAATGTAAAAGGAAACAAGACGTGTATGACGACGTGATTGATAATCTGAGGAGATACCTTTGGGCCTTATAAGATGGGCCGAAAAAGTAATAGTATTAGCCTCTATTCGGCCCGATTAATTTCAGGGGAAATTTTGGTAATAAAGTGGAAACGACGTCGTGACAAAACTACTGTGTAGACTGAGAAATAAAGAAGCCCTTGATTTTGCCCATTGCAGTCATCTCTCTCGAATCTCTCTCTATAATCCGATCTGAGAAATTTCGCCGGAGCTAGGTTTTGTTGTTTACCGATCAATCCTTTAATCAATGGCAATGGCTGTTTTCCGTCGCGAAGGGAGGCGTCTCCTCCCTTCAATCGCCGCTCGCCCAATCGCTGCTATCCGATCTCCTCTCTCTTCTGACCAGTGAGATCTCTTTCTCATTCATCTTATCCTTGCGTATAAACACACATTTCGCTGTTCCTCTGTGATGCTTTTCTGAATTTGAAATCGTTTGATTTAATTGAGTCGTTGATGTTTTCATTTCCTTGAAATTCGAATCGACGAAAATTTATGGAAATTGTGTTGTTTGACTCGGGAGCTGCTAATGAGTGAGGTGTTTTTGTTCGTCTATTTGGAGTTTTGAGACTCGGAAATGTCCTGTTAAGCTCGTTTCGTTGAATTTCCTATTGCAAGACCAATTTGATTTTCCTCGTAGAAGAGACTTTGTGATATGTTGTCTAAGCTCGTCAGATTTAATCAGCTTTTACCTGCAAAACTTTGTGATATTTAGGATGATGAGGACTAAACTTGTATTTGATTTGTAGGGAGGAAGGACTTCTTGGAGTTCGATCTATCTCAACTCAAGTGGGTAAGTCAAAGCTGATAATTGGAGATTGGTTTTACCTAGTTAGGATTGTGTTCTAAGAAATCTGTGATGTTCTAATCTTTATGAATTGCTTTACATGTATTCTCTGTGCAGTGCGTAACCGCATGAAGAGTGTTAAGAACATCCAAAAGATCACAAAGGCAATGAAGATGGTTGCTGCTTCCAAGCTTAGAGCAGTTCAAGGCCGAGCTGAGAACTCCCGTGGACTTTGGCAGCCATTTACTGCACTTCTAGGAGATAATCCCAGTATGGTTGGCTATATAGAGTTGTTTTTCTTAATAACTTTGTTCTAGTATCACTCCGGGCTTGCATCGGTATTGAATATTGATGACGACGAACAATCTGTTGCTCTTACTATAGTCTGAGATATCCATCCTCTTGCTATCTCTTGTTGTTATTGTGGATGTGTTTCTGATTTCTAGCGTTACTTGATGGAAAAACCAGGCATTGATGTAAAGAAGAGTGTGGTGGTCACTCTCTCTTCTGACAAGGGTCTCTGTGGTGGAATCAACTCCACTGTCGTTAAAGTGAGCAGGGCTCTGTACAAATTGAATGCTGGTATGTTTGAAAACACTACGATGGTTCCGTGGTTTAGTTTTCCTGAATTGCATATCCGATATTAATTCTTATATCATTGCAGGTCCTGAAAAGGAAGTTCAGTTTGTTATTGTCGGAGAGAAAGCAAAGGCTATAATGTTTCGTGACTCAAAGAACGACATTGTCCTCTCTGTAACAGAGCTGAATAAGAACCCACTCAATTATGCTCAGGTAGTTCTTAGTTGCTAATAGTTAGGAGCAATAGTTTCTCTCCCCGATCCATTTGTTCTCGAGCTATTTATTGTTGTCTATAGTGTTTCTTATGTTTACTTGCTGCTTCAGGTGTCAGTTCTAGCTGATGACATCCTGAAGAACGTTGAATTTGATGCTTTGCGCATTGTCTACAACAAGTTCCATTCAGTTGTCGCATTTCTGCCAACTGTGTCCACTGTTTTGTCACCTGAGGTAAGTCATAACTGTTGAACGTCTCAATTTGTGCTTAATATTTCACATTCTGCTTTAAGTATAAACTTGATTGTATATGTGTGTGTTTTGCATTGAAAGATTATTGAGAAGGAGTCTGAAATTGGAGGAAAACTTGGCGAGCTTGACTCATATGAGATTGAAGGTGGGGAAACAAAGGGAGAAATATTGCAGAATCTGGCCGAGTTCCAATTCTCTTGTGTAAGTAACCAAGAAAGTTTAACTTGATTTATGGTATTTCAGCATAGAAAGAAACATAACATTTTGGTTGTTTACGTAAATTCTACTAGGTGATGTTCAATGCGGTTCTGGAGAATGCATGTAGTGAGATGGGAGCAAGAATGTCTGCCATGGACAGCTCAAGCAGAAACGCAGGAGAAATGCTCGACCGTCTCACCCTCACATACAACAGGACTCGTCAAGCTTCTATTACAACAGAGCTTATTGAGATTATCTCTGGAGCTTCTGCTCTTGAAGCTGCTAAATAAGCCCATCCGTGTTAGTTCTCTTTTCTTCGCTTTGATATTTACCCCCACCTTGAAGGAGAAGAGTGTGTTAAAATTTTACTGAATCAGTTTCCTTTGCTGGCTTCTTGTTGAGACCTACCAATGTTTGCTCAACGATTTTTAATAAACATACCTGTAATTTCCAGCAGGATTTCGAATAATTGCATTAACATTTTGTTCTGATTCAGACTCGCTTCCTCCAGAGTCTGTAGTGTTGTTTTGTGCAAACACCATGTACTCCGGTTTATTTGATATTTTTTTACCTGAGCCAATATTTTGTCACTTCGCCAGGTTTTGAAGTTTGAAACTTTGAATAATCCCACAAACAAATCTAAACAATATATCCAATGCAGTGTATGTTGTCATGCTAGTGGATTTCTAGAATTTTGGAATTATGTATAAACAATCTGATGTTAGAAAGTTTAAACTGATGTGAATCCAATCATGTGAAACAAATTTTATGGCTCAATATCTCCTCTTGATCGAGGTCCACTAGGGTATCCAGAGCTGCGGATATTTGAGATATCTGGTAATAAATTTACCGGAGGCTTGCCACCAAATTATTATGAGAATTGGAAAGCATCATCACTCACGCTAAAATCAAGAAGGGGGTTTATATATGATATACACTAAGAATGCTTACGGTAGCATTTCTTATACCTATCAAGATTTTATAGATTTAAGATACAAAGGTCTACACATGGAGCAAAAGAGGATTCTTACTTTATACAGCGCTATTGATTTTTCCGGAAACAGACTTGAAGGACAGATTCCTGAATCCATTGGTCTCTTGAAGGCACTGATTGCACTCAACTTATCAAACAACGCTTTCATAGGTAATATTCCCATGTCTATGGCCAATCTTATTGAGCTTGAATCATTAGACATGTCTAGAAACGGACTATCTGGGACTATTCCTCAAGGACTCAAGACCCTCTCGTTTTTGGGGTACATAAATGTGTCCCATAACCAACTCAAGGGTGAAATACCACAAGGAACACAAATCACTGGGCCACCAAAATCCTCATTTGAAGGGAATGCAGGGCTTTGTGGTCTTCCTCTCGAAGAAAGTTGCTTCGGAACGAAAGTGCCACCAATACAACAGTCAAAGAAAGAAGACAACCAAGAGGATGCAAAAGTGTTGAACTGGAAAGCAGTGGCAACAGGGTATGGACCTGGAGTTTTTTTTGGATTGGCAATAGCGCAAATCATTGCTTCATACAAACCGGAGTGGCTCGTCAAGATAATTGGTCCTAATAAGCGTAGAAACCATTAAGATTTGTTAGTGTTTGATTTTTGAATGTATGTCAAATTGTTACTTGTTTTGCGTATGATATTTGAATGTTTGTCAAGTATTCCTTGGTCTTGTGGTGAAGCAGGTTCTCTATGCTTCATTCAGCTTTCCTCTGTATCTTGGAAGAGAAAAATACTAGAGGCCGGGAACGGGAATCACGTTATGGATTTTTTGGTCTCTGACAATAAAAAGTAGAAAATCCAAACTCTTGTTATTGTTATCCCACAGGAGGAAATCCGTTCTTGTTATTTTCATCATTGGATTCTATTTCCGTGTAAAAGTAACTTTTTCCCCTAAAAACAAGCTTCTCTATTTTGTAAACAAAAAAATAAAGAAACAGAGGAAGGAGACGAGAGGGAGAAACAGAGCAACATATGAGATCTGTTTCCTAATGAATAAAATGCATGAGAGAGAGGGACCGAGACTGAGACTGAAGTGTGGCGGTGAGATCATACGGAGCGTAAAAAAAAAACAAGAAAAAGATAGATGTTCCCTTTTCTGTGTTTTCTTGGATCCCAAGTAAATTTTTGATTTCGTTCACACTCTAAGTTCAAATGGATTGAAAACTACGTGTGTTCGTCGCTAGATTCAGTTTTTTTAGACTAGACAATTCTTCTTCTTCTTCTTCTTTCTTTTTGGATTCTTAAGTTCCGACAAAAAAAAAAACTAGTCAATCTCGTTTTCCACACACTGAACCTGGTCCCTAGACCCTAGGCACATATATATTCCTCTAATCAAATATTTCAACGTTAACGAAATTATGTTCAGACCAGGAGAATGTACTACTAATAGACATAAACTCTTTGTGATCTGTTCATAATTGGGTTTGTTTAGAATAAATATTTCCTCTTATTCGTCAGAGTAGATAACACATTTTCCACGACGTCCTTGTCGTTTAGGATTTGATTTCGGACCTTTTGACTCCAAGAAAACATGTCCCATGCGTTGGACAAAAAATAGTGACATGCACATGCATTTGGTATTCAGACTTTATGATTCATTTCCCACTCAAAGACTTCACTTAGCTCTAACTTCTTCTAAGTCAACTTGTAGCTCCAAAGCAAAACCACATACCGTTTATTTATACCAATCTTCTCTCTCACTTTCCTTAAACCATAATCATTTAATTTTCCTAAAATAGTTCTCATCATGAAGACCGTGTTTAAATCGCTTCTGCTTTTGCATTTTCTCTTGCTACTCTTACTCTGTTTTGTCTCCCCTTCGAGCTTTTTCCTTCTAAAAGTTCCGGTTGGTGGTCTTGTTGCTTGTCGTCTCCGCCAGAGTCAAGCCTTTATGCAGTTCAAGGACGAGTTTGATACCCGCCATTGCAACCACAGTGACGACTTCAATGGAGTCTGGTGCGATAACTCCACGGGTGCGGTCACAGTGCTACAACTCAGGGACTGTCTCAGTGGAACTCTGAAGTCAAACAGTAGCCTCTTCGGGTTTCATCAGCTCCGTTATCTTGCTCTCAATCGAAACAACTTCACCTCTGCTTCGCTCCCTTCAGAGTTCTGCAATCTCAACAAATTAAAGCTCTTGTCTCTTTTCTCTAATGGCTTTATAGGTCACGTTCCTTCCTCATTTAATAACTAAAGTCAGCTTTCCTATTTAGATCTTTCCCATAATGATCTCATGGGTAGTTTCCCGCTGGTGCGAAATCTAGGCAAGCTCGCAGTTTTAGACCTTTCGGATAATCACTTCTCTGGAACTCTGAATCCCAACAATAGCCTCTTTGAGTTGCACTCCCTCCGTTACCTGAATCTGGCTTTCAATAACATTAGTTCCTCACTTCCTTCCAAATTTGGCAATCTCAACAAATTAGAGGTCTTATCTCTTTCTTTTAATGGCTTTTCTGGTCAATGTTTTCCCACAATTAGTAACCTTACCCGGATAACGCAGCTGTACCTCCACAATAATGAGCTCACCGGTAGTTTCCCACTTGTACAAAACCTAACTAAGCTCTCTTTTCTAGGACTTTCGGATAATCTCTTTTCTGGAACCATTCCTTCTTACCTCTTCACTTTCCCTTCCTTATCAACTCTTGATCTGCGTGAAAATGATCTCTCCGGTTCTATTGAAGTTCCTAACTCATCTACCTCATCTAAGCTCGAGATCATGTACCTTGGGTTTAACCATCTTGAAGGAAAAATCCTAGAGCCGATCTCAAAGCTTATCAACCTCAAGCGTCTCGACCTTTCTTTCCTAAATACAAGCTACCCAATTGACTTAAACCTCTTGTCTCCTCTCAAATCTTTGTCTTACCTTGATTTTTCGGGTAATAGTTTATCTCCAGCCAGTTTAAGTTCAAGTTCGTACATCCCGCTGAGCATGGAAAGCATAGTCTTGTCGCTCTGCGGCATCCGCGAGTTCCCAAACATCTTAAAACATCTTCAAAACTTGATTCATATAGACATAACCAGTAATCAAATTAAAGGAAAAATACCTGAGTGGTTATGGACCCTTCCTCAGCTAAGCTTCGTGGATATTTCCAATAATTCGTTCAACGGTTTCCAAGGTTCGGCAGAAGTTTTTGTAAACTTATCAGTGCGGATTTTAATGTTGGATGCAAACAATTTTGAAGGAGCACTTCCTACTCTACCACTCTCTATCATCGGCTTCTCTGCGATTCATAATAGTTTCACAGGAGAGATACCTCTTTCAATCTGCAACCGAACATCTCTTACAATGGTTGATCTATCCTACAACAACTTCACCGGTCCAATTCCTCAATGTCTTAGTAACTTCATGTTTGTCAATCTCCGGAAGAACGACCTGGAAGGAAGTATCCCTGACACTTTCTATACTGATTCTTCTCTAAAATCACTTGACGTTGGCTACAATCGACTAACCGGAAAGCTTCCAAGGTCTCTTCTAAATTGCTCCTCTCTGAGATTTCTAAGCGTTGACAACAACAGAGTCAAAGACACATTTCCTTTCTGGCTCAAGGCTTTACCAAATTTGCGTGTCCTTACCCTTCGTTCAAACAAATTCTACGGTCCTATATCTCCTCCTCATCAAGGTCCTCTCGGGTTTCCAGAGTTGCGGATATTTGAGATAGCTGATAATATGTTTACTGGAAGCTTGCCACCAAGTTTCTTTGTGAATTGGAAAGCATCAGCCCTCACGAAGAATGAAGATGGCGGATTATATATGGTGTATGAATACGATAAGGCTGCTAACAGTCCAGTTCGCTACACTTATACAGATACCATAGATTTGCAATACAAAGGTCTACACATGGAGCAAGAGAGGGTCCTTACTTCTTATGCCGCCATTGATTTTTCTGGAAACAGACTACAAGGACAGATTCCTGAATCCATTGGTCTCTTGAAGGCATTGATTGCGCTCAACTTATCGAACAACGCATTCACAGGCCATATTCCTCTGTCTTTCGCCAATCTTATGAATCTCGAGTCACTAGACATGTCAGGAAACCAACTCTCTGGGACTATTCCTAATGGACTTGGGAGCCTCTCGTTTTTGGTGTACATAAGTGTGGCTCATAACAAACTCAAAGGTGAAATACCACAAGGAACACAAATTACCGGGCAAATTAAATCATCTTTCGAAGGGAATGCAGGGCTTTGTGGTCTTCCTCTCCAGGAAACTTGCTTTGACTCTAGTGTGCCACCGATACAACCAAAGCAAGAAGACGAAGAAAAAGGAGAGGTGATTAACTGGAAAGCAGTAGCTATAGGATATGCTCCTGGATTGTTGTTTGGATTGGCAATAGCACATCTCATTGCTTCATACAAGCCAGAGTGGCTCGTCAAAATTATTGGCTTCTGAAAAGCGCAAACACCGTTAGAGGATTGACTTGGTTTTACGTGTGATCTTTGAATGTCTCTATCAAAACGTTGCTGTTTTCGTTCCTTATGTTTATTTGTATCTTCATGTGAAACTTTGTTCTATTTCCTTTTCAATAAAGTAAGAATGCTAAAAAGATTGTAGTTGGATCAATCTTACAAAAATAGAAGGAATGAGAATAATCGAACAAGAAAAATGGCATGGCAGGGAAAATAATGGCATCTAGAAAGGGCAAACTAGGTTTGACTCATCATCGCTTCTTCTCCAATTACTCTGTCCCAAAAAAGTAAGAACCTACTCTGTTTTGTAAAAGTATATAATGAAGAAACAGAGGAGATGAGAGGGAAAAGCAGAGCAAAGTGATATAAAGGAACAACAGTTGTCTCTATGTTTCATATATCGTATAGCAACTGTATAGAATCAAATCTGTAAGATAATAACGCTCTCCTTATCCATTTTATGTTTCACAAATCGCAGTAACAACTGTACCTGCTCTATTCTATTTTTTCCTTTCTATACAAGGCAAGAATCCTTTCGAAAATCATATACATCTCTCTGTCTTTCTTATCTGTTTCATCATCAATCAATGGAAACTGTAAAAATCCAAAGCTAAGTGTTGTGGAAGACCTGGTGGAGAGTTGTAGAACCACTCTTACAAATTTTGCCTACAGTTGCATTCATATCCCTGCAATCATCTTCTCCACCCACTGAGCGCAAATCGTAATATCTGTTGTTAGCTGGTGTTAGCTCGTCAATGGCATTGCGGATGTCTCTGACGGTTTGGTCTGATCTAAAAGGAATATATACCGGTGTCACAGACCCACCATCGTCCAAGTAGATAGTTAGTGTAATTGTAGTCGGTGCAGCTTCATGCCCCACACTTGTCCAGCCTTGGATGGCCTGAGGATCAAGAAATGTCTCCGTGCTTAAATCTTCCTCAACAACAAAAAAGGCCACATCCAAAGAAAGACCATCAAGAGAGATATATCTAGGTTGCTAACTCCTAATGTAAAACTAAGATCCCTATTTTTCCTTTACAGGTTCTGTTTTAAGCTAAGCTTTCAAGCTAACACAATTCGAGAAAGTAGCAAGACTATAGTAAATAGTGCAGAGGAAGAGAAGGAAAGTTACATCCACTTGAGACGATGCCATTGGAAGATTAGCTACGGTGAAATCAGTCGGGTCAATGTTCGTCAAACTGTACAAGTAGGTGAATGGCGGAAAAAAGAAAGATTCAGATAAGGATGTTCAGAGATCTTGAAAGAAGGCAGAGAGACTCATACTAAGTATAATCGGGAAGTCACCTAGAAAAAGAGCTCCCCGAAGCCTGAAACTGTGATTGTGAAGGTAGTCCTATCAATGGAAGAGGCGGGTTGGATGTTACATCCTCTGTGAAATATGCCTCATTCATGAAATAGTCGATGGCAACTTGTAAACTCCATTGGCAACGCTCGAGGTAAGCGACTGCGACATCTGGATGCAATCCAACAATCTCACAGAATTGTTTGATGATTTCCTCTTTGTTTAGCGGTAGTTGCTCTGGCTGAATCTGCAGCTCATTCGAAATCGGACAAGAATTCATCACCAGTGGCCTCTCTGTTGGTGACTCCCACTCTGGTACCGCGGATATCTCATTCACCGAAACCACTGGCGAAGATCTAACCTTGAGGGTAGGCAAGTTTTTGCTGCGGCAAGCCTCTATCGCTGAAGCCAAATCACCATCGAAGGATTCAAGGTAATAGACTGCTTCACCTCGAGACACACCAGTTTCAGTGCAGATTCTATCAATATTGTTTGGCGGTGGGTGGTCTTCCAAGTTTTGAGCAGAACTGCTACTTCCCTGAATCTGAATGTAGAAAATGCAAACAGTTAAAACATAGGAGAAAGATTGAGTCTGAAATCAACTCTCGTTTTCTCTAAAGTTCCTTCATCATCAAACACAAAGCTTCTATGTGCATCAATCAACATAGAGTTAGTTCCCTTCTTTGTAAAGACTATCTTAAGGAAACAGAGCAAACCAGAAGAAAGATATAGTGCAGAGAAAGAGAAGATTAGTACCTGAACTTGAGACGATGAAGACATTATAGGTATATCGTATACATCTCCAAACTCATCCACATCAACGTTCATCAATCTGTACACAAACATTTTCTCAGGAATCAACTAAACCCTAAATCAAAGAACTCACCAGAAATCGAATTCGATAGACAAAATCGCAAGAAAAGTAAAAGGAAATTACCCAGAAAAAGAAGAAGAGTGGTCCCCTAATTGATAACCAACAGAATCATGAAACTGAGATTCTGAAGGTAAATGTAACGATGGAAGAGGCGGAGCACTATGCTGCATCAAATCCATAGTCGATGTTTCATTTTGTGAGAATCCTTCCAAATTCGAAACCCCAATCATCGGCGTATAACCCTCTTGAAACCGCTGCAAATACGACTGATCAATCTCCGTACGATCATATGAAGTACGCTGCTGATCTCGATCCTCATAGTATTGGGCCCCGGCTCTCTCCACGTCCCAATTGAAGCGCTCGAGATAAGAGAGGACTTCTTGTGAAGGCAAATCAGAAGCCACTGCTAGGAATAGATTGATTCGTTCTTGCTTCAATTCATGCGATAGTTCCTGCGGCGGATTCAAAACCCGTCCTGAATGGCTTCTTTTTCTTGGCGGCAACGGATTCGAAGTCAGACTTGGATAATTGATCGATCTTGGATCCTGATTCGAAACCCGAGGTGGAATTATCGTTAATGGAGTAGCTGAATATTCCTCCGCCGTGGACTGCTCTGTAACTGAAACTACCGGTGAAGATTTGACCTTGACGGAAGGCAAGGTTTTGACGCCGCAAGCTTCCATCGCCGGAGCTAAATTCCAGTCGTATGCTTCGAGGTAATAGAGTGCTTCTTCTCGATATGCTCCAGTTTCATCGCTGATTCGGTCCACTTCCATTGGATTAGTCATCGTCGTCTTAAATTTGGGCGGGACTTTCAAAGAATCTTTTTCCAAGACGACGAGAGACGAATGATAATCTTCTTGAAAAAAACAGCGTCGTTTTTTTATAGTAGAGCCTGAAACGACGTCGTTGTCGGGGAACTCTGTTACATTCACAAAATACGAAGGGTAAAACGGTAAATAAGAAAGAAGAGACCGTTCTAGCTTCCAACGAATTAAATCAAATAACAAAAACATTAGTCGATATTAATTACTATAACTTATAAGAAAAAACTCTAAGCTTCTTTTTTTTGGTAGGGAAAACTCTAAGCTTATAAATATCATTAGAAAATAACTTTGAGGTATTACAGAGAGTGATAGTTTTTTTTGTCTGCATCCGTTTTAGGCTTTGTCACTGCTCCGGTTTGGATCCGATGTGGCGTAGAAATTTTATTTTCACTGCTATTTGTATTTTTCTATAAATATATCAAAAAAAATTTTGAGTAAAATAAAGAAAAATAACAAATAAATTTTTAGTTGATGTAAATGTATTTACTGTCGCAATTAAGTAAATCAAAAGAATTATGTAAGTAGCCTAAACCATCTTTATATAAAACATAGCAATTACAGTTTCATGATATATTAAATGTTTTCGTTCGGCGACTTCTTTCACTTTCTGAATTTATTATGTAAATATTTATATATATATTTAGATAGGTGATGATACATAGTTTTTTAATTTCAAAAAATCATAACATAGTTTTATTTTATCAAATCCCAAAACAAAGAGTTGCCCCTTGTATTGTTATTTTGACGGCTGATGGATATCGCCCGCCTCAGCAAGCCGTTTTATGTAAAAAGGGACGAAAGCACAAGATACGATGTAGGACTCCGCATAGGCCAAAGTAAAATATATGAACAGATCAATTGAAGTCCACTACCACATGTCTTTAAAGAATCTGAGCAATATTTGCACATAATCAGCTACGTGAAGTCCACTGCCACATTTGTTTTGTGCATGAGTGCATCAATGATGTATCGAATCGATACGAAAGCCAAAGCCGCAGCGATTAGAAAAGCTATCATTTCATTACAACGTTTGACATACCATGGCCATCGGTTCTTATAAATCAAAAGTTTTTTTAAAACAAAATAAAATCTTGTAAATGAAATATCATATGCTACCAAATATTAAATAAAAGCATTTATGTTATGTTATTTTTAGATTTTATACTAATTTATCTCTAATGAAAAGAATAGATAATTAGATAAAAACAAAATACGTCCGGCTAAAACAAAAAAAAAACAAATCTAAACTAAAGTTATAGTCTCGCTTGTTTACAGTGTTTCCACGCTGCTGCAAATTTCCTTCCGTCATTGTACTGTCGTTTTGTGATGGCTCAATCACCACAGCAAGTATCGAATTCGGATTTATCGGTTGCTCTTTTGGCTTCCTCAAAGCAACTAAAAGACCCGCCAAATTAGGCAGATATGAGAAATAAATATAATTTTTAATATAATTTTTGAATTCAAATAGTATTCCACACTTTTTATGTATAGAAATATTTTAAAACCAAATTTTAATCTTACACATTCTATTTTATAATATAATTTAACTATTTATTTATAAAAAAAACTAAATTTTAATTTTATACACTCCATCTTAATAGATAAGAGCTAAAACTTTTGATTTTACATACTTAATCTTATTTTTTTTTTGTTCGATCATATTTAAATTTTAAATAGTACATCTATTTTTAAATATTTAATATTCTTACGCTTGTCTTAATTTTCTATTCTCTTTAAATATTATTAAATCACGTAAGTTACACTTTTTAGTTTAGTAAGCTACTCTAAACGTTTTACTCAAATATACTTACATTTAATTCTCATTCATCATTGATGGTATTTAGTTTCTACATTATAATCTTTATCTATACATCACATAATTTTTTTTGTATTTTGTTATATTTAATTCTCATTCATAAATGTATTAATTTTAAAGACACCGCACTACTATAATATTAATTCTTTTTATTATATATTTTTTGTATAGGGGAAGATATCCAAAACCTTGGTTTGTAGTGAGGTTATATGTGGGAAAAGATCGTCACTAGCGTAGAGATTATCCGCCATAGCTTCTATTGGTGCAAGCATGACTATGTCTATCAACTTATTGCTGGTCTTGTAAATTGTAATGAAGCATTTCCTTATGTTTTGAGCTTAGCTTGTAGCTAACTCTTCTGTAATGGCTAGCCTCTGTGTGCTTCATTTGAAATTCTCTGTTCCCAAAAATCAAGCCTAATACGTCTTCTGCCCTCTATTTAATATGCAATCATAATAAGGTCTTTAGTTTAACAGCAAAGAGATAAAAGGAACAACGGTTGTTTCAAATCTCTCTATGTTTCATTAATCGTTTCGTACCATACAGTATAAGAAAACTCTCTTTATCCATTCCTATCTCAAACAACTAAGTGCAAAGCTGCTCTGTTCTATTTTTTCCATTCTATACAAGGCAAGAATCCTTTCTAAAGTCCTATACATCTGTTTCCTTTCTCTCTATGTTTCATCAATCAACGGAAACTGTACAAAACCAAAGCTACAGGTAGATCTGGAGGAGAGTTGTAGAACCAGTAGATATTTCGTGTACAGTAATGTCTGGATCCATGTAAACTACTTCAGCCATTGATTGCAAAATGTAGTCTTTCTCGTAATCTGGTGTTAGCTCGTCAATGGCATCACGGATGTCTCTGACAGTTTGGTTTGATCTAAAAGGAATATTTACCGATCGCGTATTGGCCAAGAGGATAGTCAATGTAATAGTAGTCCCCCCAGCTCGAGGCCCCACAATTATCCTGTCTTGGTAGGCAACAGGATCAGGGAATGTCTCCATGCTTGAGTCTTCCTCAATACCCTTACCCTTCAAGTTAAAAGACAAAACAAAATATTGATAAGAGAAACTTGAGAACTGCTAGCAGTACTGTTTGAGTACCCTTTTGTTAAGATCGACATTGCCGGCTTATGTTTTGCGCTTAGGCTTTAGTAAACACAGTCCGAGAAAACAAGCAAGACCATAGAAAGAAAGTGCAGAGGAAGAGAAGGTTACATACATCTACTTGAGACGATGTCATTCTAGGAATAGCTACTGCGGCGTTTTCTTCACCAGCCTCTTCGAGTGACCTTTTTAACTCGGTCGGATCAACCTCCAACAAACTGTACAAGTAATCAAATGGCGGGAAAAGGATTTAGAACTTGATATAAATCAACATTTACGAGACTATTTCATACTTCTTGGAGACAAAATCGCAAATGAAAAAGGGACAAATCACCTAGAAGTGCTTCCTTCTTTCAAGTAACCAAGTGAAGCCTCAAACTGCGATTGAGAAGGTAATTCGATGGATGAAAGAGGCAGCTTTCTGTTCTCCTTCAAACTCATATTGACTGCCACTGACGTTTGATGCTCTGAGAAGTCCTCCATATAAAAGCCGATGGCTCGATGTACATCCCAGTTGCAGACTTTAAGGCAATAGATTGCCTCCTCTCTAGTCGCTGTACTAGCCGCCTCGCAGAATGAAGAGATCCATTCATTTTTCAGTAGAGACGGTTGCTCTGGCGAATTCGGCGGCGCCTCAGCAGATTCCTGGCTCGCCGAAACCACCGGCAAGGTTTTACTGCGACAAGCCTCCACAGCCCGACTGAAATTCCACTTGGATCCCTCAAGGTAATAGAATGCTTCTTCTCGAGACACTTTGGTTTCATGGCAGATTCGATCAACCCAAGTTTTCATCGGCGGCCAAACACTAGTACTTTCCTGGTTTTCTTGAGTCTGAATGGAGAAAATGTAAGCAGTGTATGCGTCAACATTGAGTTCCATTCTTATTAACTATCTTAAGAAAACAGAGAAGTCCATCAAGAAATGAAACTAAGATTCTAAATTTAGCAAACACAATTAGAGAAAACAGCAAGACAATAACCACAGAGTGCAGAGAAGGAGAAGATTACAGTACATTGACTTGAGATGACGCCATTAGAGGTGGTATAGCTTCAGGGATCTGTTCTCCTGTCGAGTCAACTTCCATCGAGCTGTCAAAGGTAAGAAAATGGCTAAAAATTACACACAAAAAAACCCTTACTCGAGAAATTCACCAGAATCAGAAAGAAAAACCCTAAACACTTATATACGAAACAAATCCATACTCAGAAGAAGATCTCCCGATTCTGAGTGGTTTCGAGTAATCTAGAAACCGCGATTTTGAATCTAATCGTAGAGGATTCGACTTCTTTTGAAGAGGCGTTGCACGGCGCTCGACCAAGAAACTGTCGACGGCTAGGTTTATATTCCAATTGCTTCGCTCGAGGTAAGCGCGTGCCTCTTCTACACTAACTCCAGCAACCGCGTAGCAAAATCGTGCGATACTTTCATTTCTCGATTGTTCATCCGGCGGATTCCAACTCCGAAGAGGATCGATCATTAATGGAGTTGTCAACGACGCGGAGTTAGCGTTCACCGGCGTAGATTCAACTGTGAGGGACGGCGGAAACGGAGAGGTTTGGTTGCGGCAAGCCTCCAACGCCGAATCAAAATCCCAGTGGAATCCATCAAGGTAACAAAGTGCTTCTTCTTCACATACTCCAAGTTCAGCGCAGATTCTATCAATCAGATCAGCCTTCGCCGTTGGTGAAAGGTGTTCGTCCCCAATTTGGGCGGGACTTCTACTTTCTTTCATCCAGAATTTTGCCAAGAAGACGATGGAGTTTCTTGCTTAAAACAGCGTCGTTTGGAGTGAAAGTGTAAGAGGACGTCGTATAACGCAATTAATCCACAAAAACGGCAGGGGTAAAAATGGTAAGTGTAAACTGCAAAACAGAGGCAAAAAGAAGAGACCGTTCGAACTTCTTAACTAATAAAATTGACAAAAATCTATATTGATAATTGATATTTTATACACACTTTTTATTTAAAAACAAAACAAAAAAAAAAAGTTGAGAAGAAAAACTCTAACAATATAGAAATGGCAAAATGGGTGCAAAATAAAACCACATTTTCTTTCTTTTTTTTGTATTGATTAAATAAAAACTATCTCTTATAAGTTGCAACCAAGCTCACATCTTCTTCTTCAAGTTTTTGCTCCTCAAGCTCTATAAGTCTCGCAAACACACCGACCAAAGGAGCAGTATTGTACGTACAAGCCTCCGTTTGAACGTAATTACCCCTCCGGTCATCAAAATCATCCTGGTGATCCGGTCCTCCAACCAAAGCCCCGACTAAAACACTCGGATTTGGCTCGGACCGTCCATACCAATTATCATATCCTTGAGTACATCCTATAAAACCTTTGTGCTCTTTAAAAGAAGCGATAGACGCGCCTCGATGATGAACCCTAATCGGGTATTTTGGACCGTACCCGACTAGATAACTTGTTTCCATTGGATTTGATCCTAAAATGTAATCGATTTGAGATTTCGCAAAGCCAAGCATCTCGTCAGGAGTTACGGTTCCTTCGTGACACTCGAGATCGGTGTTTGATTTTCGGAGATGATCAGAATATACGGTTAGGAGGAAAGATGCTGTGGATACGTATTGCATATTGTTCCATTGTCGGACGTAGAGTAAACCGGCAGGAGTTCGCTGGACGTTTGTGCCGTTGATGTTCTTGTTGAGAATTGAGCATAGGTAATGATCCGCCTTTGATTTGTATTGTTGTAGGACTTTAGAATGTTGCTTGTGCTTTTCTTCTTTTAGCAACTGAAAAATGAGGCAAGTGTTGTTAGTGCTTAAAACTCAAGTAAATTTCGTAGACTAGTTCATACATAAGAATATAGCTTCTTCTTTTTTTGTCAATCAGAATATAGCTAATTTATCAAGTAGGTTTAGAATCACGTGCCATAAAACAGAACCATTTAAAGAGACGTATCCGCTTAGACTTAGAGGAACAAAAGCACGTGACCTTTAGTTTTGTTTCTGCTTCATAACTAAACTTTTTTCTAAATGCTAGTACTAATATTTAGTTATAAAGTATTTCATTTGCATACAAAGAGAAAATATTTGAATAGTTGTTGTACATATGTAACGTGGGGTGGGGAATACCTTACTTTTGGTAATTCGACGTGAGAATATTTAAACTTGATAATCACTTCACATAAGGCAATTATAAGATTCTACTTAAATCTTAAATTAGACTACTAAGAGGTTAGTGCTATAAATATTTCACTTTTACCACACACAAAATTGAACAATATGTAAGTACTAACCATGGAAGCTAGGAGTTGAACACCGGCGAACTTGACGTCCCAGCTAAACTCGGACATGGCCCAAGAAAGGCCACCTAGTTGGTGAGCCATGTCAACCACATAACTCATATAGTGCTCATTGTCGGTGGCTCGATAAAGCCAAGTGGCACCCCATAAAAGCTCGTCCATGTACCCACTCACCGAGGCATAATAACTTTTCACAACTTTTAGACTCTCATCGTATTTTCCTCTGTACTTGTCTCCAAACTCAAACAACTACAACCAAAACCATAACCATAACTTATTTAAATGTCCTACCCAAAAACATTAAAATGTCTGTTCCAACTGTAACATTAAATTAAATTTAAAATGAGTATGTATGTACTTGTTGGGCATGGTGCAAGAGAAGGTGAGAGTAATGTGGATTTGTTGAACGGAAAACGATCGAAGCTGCCGCCATAGCCGCCGCAGTTTCTCCAGCGATATCTGATCCCGGATTATTCTCATCGATCTTGAAAGCTCTCCGTGAAGTCGTCATGTCCTCCGGTCTTTGCCAACAGTAGTGGTCAGTGTCACCGTCGCCAACTTCGGCCCATAAGACATTTGGGCTTGTGTGTGCCTTGATGAAGTAGTCTGTTCCCCACTTGATGGCTTCAAGCGCGTGAGATAACTCTCCGGTGGAAGCGAGTGAGTCACCGTACTCTATTACACTCCATGACAACATTGTCACCGTAAAAGCCATCGGAAGTCCAAATTTAACATGGTCTCCGGCGTCGTGATATCCTCCCACTAAATCAACCTTTATTACCAAAATTTTAAAATTAAAGTCACATCACAAAATAAAACAAATAATTAATTTCAATACTTAATTCACAAAAGGTTTTCAAGTCTCATTCCAAACCAAAGAAAATAATTTCTTTAAATGGAAATCTACAATAAATTTATGTATTATTTATAAATTAATACAAACAATAAATTTCAATTCTCTTATTAAAATTCAAACTAATGATAGTAAACTGAATTAGTTTGAATTCAAAAATAAAATTAATTAAAAAATAAAATGACAAGAGTTTTGAACAGAAAACAAACCCCTTGTTCAAGACCATCGGTGAGACCAGAGTGATCACGCCAAGTCACGCGCTGGTTGTACGGAAGTCTTCCTGATCTCTGAGCTTCAAAGTAGAGTAAGCTTTTAGACAATGCTTCACCGTAGTCAAACCCTCCGACGTCTGTCTCGGAAGAAACACCATCCAACGCGGCAGAGAAGACAGTGATCAGAAGGAGGAGGAGAAAATGACATTGCTTGTGTCGGTGATTCATCACAGTCATATTTGTGAAGATCTCTTTCTCTAGAAAGAAGTCTCTGTTGGAGATGAAGAGAGAGCGAGAGAGAGAAAGAAAGAAAGCGATGGACTCTCTCACTCACTAGTCTCTCTCTATTTCTCTGCTCTCGCAGGAGAGGGATATATTTGAAAGCTCTGTGGAGTGGTGGAGGAGAGAGATGACGTGACTTTGTTTTTATGGTTAACTTTTGTTTTTAATCTAAAATATTTCCACATGAGAAAATGTGGAGACTTTTGCTTTTTCCATATAGTGGTAATGGCCGTAATTTATGCAGCTAGTTATTGCTTTTACTGTGCTAAATCTAGACCGAATTAATTAAAAGTGCATGTAGTAAAGTCATTTTACATACTATTTACAATTGTTGAAATTTTACATTTGTACTGTGTGAGAGGGTGTTTTATGATACTTTTCCTAATGATTTCAATTTTTGTTTCAAAAGGTGGTGATAATTTCAATGTATTTAGCGATCTTGTGTAATTTTGAAAAGTAGAAGGAGAGTGTCAGTTGTTGATAGTGTAACAGTTAAAGTGGACGATTTTGTCTCTTAATTAGTTTCTCTTAATTATTTCAAGTTTCCATGAAACGGTCCAATTAATACTAATAAATTTTCGGAACCGTAGAATGTCATTGCTAGGCAGAGATTCGTTTCTGTTTCTGTCGTTAAGGCTGCTGTGTTAGGCGAGAGAATCGTGAATAGTAAGGCTAATTTCTCAAATCAAAACTTTGGTTTTGGCTGGGTTCACTGTTACAAATTATAAAGTTTACAAAAACTATCACAAATGTTAAACTCAAATCTGCAGAGTATGAATACTAATTTATTCACCTCTATTGATATCTAAAGCAAAAACACCAAACATTCAAAAATATAGGATGGATCTAAATGGGTTTGAAAGATGGACCTGGGTCATCTTAATATAAGTTTGCCCACCACCAATAAAAACTGAGGGGTATGACAATGGGGACTAAGAGACACCTACACGTGTGCAGTGCCTACAACCATAAATTTGGCAGTAATTCAGGTTTCCGGAGTTTCATGATGACCGGTTTAATTTAGCGGTTTATCTTTTTTCCGAGCACCGACATTTTCAAAGTGGGCCTAACTATTTGTTACCTTCGAGCTAGCTCGACCGACAACTTGGTCAAAATAATTTGACTTGAGCGAACCAAAAAGGTGATTAGCGCCACTAAGCATGGAGACGTAAAAATTGTTAACGGGGAACATGCGTTTATTTGTTTATCATTACTTGTATCATTTAACTATATGAATAGCTGTTGACAAACTAATTAATTTTCATGTTGATCCACAACAAAATTCGTTTATACACTTTCATTATACTGTATCTTTTATAAAATAAAGTTAGTTTTTAAAATTAGTTTCGATTTGATGTTATATTATAAAATTTATATAAAGTTTACATTAAAAATCCTACTCGATATTCTTTTAAAATGTCTTTTTTTTTTAAATGGATTTTCTCTGTTTTTATTAGTGAACTTTTTCTTCAAAAAGATGACTATAGTTTCAAATGTGTTAAATTAATCAGACGGCAACTAATGTGGAAAAAAACAAAGTAATTCATATGATTAAGTTGTGTTGCATGCTGGTTTAATAAAGCTTTCTTTTTCAGTTTTCCTAGTCTTCCTCTTAATTTTTTTTTTTTTTTTTTTTTTTTTTT